>Ga0208327_1000011_pt1 | contig 57060 bp, 53 predicted proteins | sample LakMenEpi26Jun08_FD_150733 | JGI IMG/M metagenome (GOLD analysis project Ga0208327, IMG submission 150733) | Freshwater microbial communities from Lake Mendota, WI - 26JUN2008 deep hole epilimnion (SPAdes) | ecosystem: Environmental > Aquatic > Freshwater > Lake > Epilimnion/Euphotic zone ...
TTTGAGGCCATTTTGTTCAGTGCAAGGCGGTAAGCGCAGGGCTTAGTGGTTCTAAGTCCAAGCTTGCCAACGCGGCAATGGACAAAATGGGTCAAATCCTTCGGACGCCAAAATGGCTTCGATCTCAAAGCAAAATGCCCTTGCAGGCAGAATTACTGCCTGCGGCGGCCATTTTGCTTCGATATCTTTGCCATTTTGACGCCGCGAAGGTGGATTAATAGGTCCTGACCCTAAGCCACCGTCGCTGAAGTTTAGTATTGTTAAAGCTAAAAAAGGGCGAGCCGGACAGGCTCGCTTTTTTTGTTTGGAAACAGGGCCGCGGTAACAAGTGGCCTGCGATTTGTCATATTACTGACGCAAAATATTCTTCCAACTGCAATGTGATACGCACAGCCTTGTCATAGGCGCCCCCTATCGGCGGCAAGGTCAACGGGTGGGACCTATGTTGATTCGTCGCTGGTCCGTTGCAACTGCCTATAATCGGGCAAGCCATATTTGTTGCGGAGAATAAGAATGTTTGACCCTAAATTGCGCGGGATCGTATATGCGACAGCAGCAGCCGTCCTTGTCACTGGCTGTGGCGCAGATGATATCGCGTCGCCAGGTACCGGTGGTAACATCACCATCAACAACCCTGCTCCACCGCCTCCGCCGCCACCCCCACCGCCGCCACCGGCAACAGTTACGCCTGCGACGGGCTGCCCCACAATTTCCGATGCGCAGGGTTTGACCGATAGCGGCACTATTACGGGTCCAACCGGCACTTATCGCGTCTGCACCTTGCCAGCACAGATTAACACCAGCACTACTTTGCCAAAGGTAACAGGCCTTTTGTATCGTTTGGGCGGCCGCGTTGATGTCGGTACCGACCAAGGCGCTACGTCCACCAACACAGCAGTAACCCTGACCATCGCACCTGGCGTTATCGTTTTTGGTGGCACCGGCGTATCGTGGTTGAACGTCAACCGCGGCAACCGCATCAATGCAATCGGTACTGCCGCACTGCCCATCATCTTCACCAGCCGCGACAATGTTCTAGGCTTGAACACCGATAGTTCGATCGGTCAATGGGGCGGTGTCGTTCTTAACGGTCGTGCGCCCATCACCGATTGCCTTGCACCAGCAGCCACACCAGGCACTGCCGCATGCGAGCGTCAGGTTGAAGGCGCAGTTGATCCGGCGCGTTATGGCGGTGCGAACTCTGCCGACAATAGCGGTCGGTTGAGCTATGTTCAAATCCGTTATTCTGGGTTTGTTTTGTCGGGTGACTCGGAGCTTCAGGCTTTAACAACGGGTGGCGTTGGTTCGGGTACGGTGTTGAACAACATTCAATCGTTCAACAGCTCGGACGATGCTGCCGAATTCTTCGGTGGCAGCGTAAACATGAAGTATTTCGTTGCCGTTGGCGCCGATGATGACAATCTCGACACTGACACCGGTGTTAAGGCAAACTTCCAGTATGTGATTGCAGTTCAACGTCAAGGCGCGGGCGACTCAATGATCGAGGCAGACTCGGATAACGCTCTGGACGGCAACACGCCGCGTCAGAATACCCGCGTTGCTAACTTTACCTTCATCCAGCGCAGCAACATTGGCAACCTCTCGGCAATCCTCCTTCGCGGTGGTACCGATTATTCGTTGGTCAATGGCGTCATCGCTAGCCCGAACACGTCCTGCTTGCGCATCAGCCGCCCGCAGACAATTTCGGCAACTGCGGACGCGAGCATAGATGAAGCTGGCGCACCTTTGGTCCGCTCGGTTGTTGCTCAGTGTGGCACACCAGCGTTCCGCGGTTCGAATGGCGTATCGGAAGCAGAAGTTGCTGGTGTTTTCGGTTCGGGAAGCAATGGTAACAACAGCGCGTTCACGCCGAGCCTCACATCTTTGTTCATCAATGGTGCGAGCGAAACGGCAGTGAGTGCATTCAATGCGAGCACGTTGAATGCTTTCTTTGACGCAACGACCTATGTTGGTGCGGTGCGTGATGCCAATGACACCTGGTATGCTGGTTGGACTTGCAACAGCGCGACCGCCACATTCGGCACAAGCGTTACCGGGCTTTGCACCTCACTCCCTACCTATTGATAGGCGATAACTGATTGGGGTGGGGTGCAGGCATGGCCAGGCACCCCGCCCCTTTTTTAAATATGAAAAAGGGAATGAAAATGTTGAAGCCATTGGGGGCAATCAGCCTGTTGCTTGTAACGTCAGCACTTGTCGCGCCGTCGTTGGCATTCGCGCAAAGCGCCGAGCCTGCGGCAGCCGAAGCAGCAGAACCATCGCCAGAAGGCGCAATTACCGAGACAGCGAAACAACCTGCAGAACAGGAAGAGGTTGACGTATCGTTCGGCGGTGAAGAAATTGTTGTCCGAGGGTATCTGGATCGCAATATTTCAAAAAATGCACCGCAAGTTGTGTCGGTGCTTTCAGCGGCAGATATAGAACGGACAGGTGAAGGCGATATTGCGGGGGCCCTCTCGCGCGTAACGGGTTTGAGCGTCGTGGGTGGCGGCTTTGTCTATGTGCGTGGCTTGGGTGATCGCTACTCTTTAGCCTTGCTGAACGGGTCGCCATTACCGAGCCCTGAGCCTCTGAAACGCGTTGTTCCCCTTGATCTGTTTCCGACAAGCGTCATTGCTTCGTCACTGGTCCAGAAAACCTATTCCGCCAACTTTCCTGGCGAATTTGGCGGCGGCGTGATCAATTTGACCACCAAAGCAATCCCGCGCGAAACCTTCCTGACGATGAGCGCCGATGCCAGCATTAACGGCGAAACGACTAATCAGCTTGGCTACACATATTATGGCAGCTCCTCCGATTGGAGCGGCTTTGACAATGGGAATCGTGATCTAAGGCCCGCTCTGGCGGGCTATCTTACCAGTGGTCAGCGCATAAGTACCGGCGGCGTCGACACGCAAGCCATTGCAAGCCAGTTGGTGACAGGACGCAATGCCGTGGTGCAGCGTGATTATAATCTGCCAGCAAATGGTTCGGCAAATATTACCGGAGGTACCAATTTCGAAATTGGTGACGATGCCACAATGGGTATCCTGTTCAACGCAGGTTACAGCAACAAATGGCGCACACGCGACACGTTGCAGCAGACTGCATCGACGCTTGACCTCAGCCAGAAAGAATTGGATTTTCGGAAGGTTATAACTGACAACCGCCTCGTTGTTAACGGCCTTGTTGGCTTTGGCATCGAAGCGGGCGAGCAAAAGGTGCGTTGGACCAATGTCTTCATTCGCGACACGCTGAAACAAGCGCGTCTCGGAATCGGTACGCGGCAAAACCTTTCGCCAACTGCGACATTGTTGCAGCAGGACACGGCATGGTATGAGCGGCAGTTGGTTAATTCGCAACTTGTGGGCGAATTCAAGCTATCGCCTGACGTGAACTTCAGTTTCCGTGTTGGCTATGCCAATTCAAAGCGGGAAGCGCCTGATGAATTCAGCTTTGAATATTATCGCAGCAATCAAGCGTCAGATCCCTTTGGACAGGTTTTCATCAACCGTCTGAACAACGGACAGCAGGGCAGCGCTGAGGTAAGTTATTCCTACCTGAACGAGGACCTCTGGTCGGGAAGTGCTGATTTGTCGTTCAAGATCACGCCGGATATGACGGGTACGGTTGGTTATGCCTATGCTGACACCAAGCGCCGTACCGAGCGCCGTGACTTTTTGTTTACTGCGCCAGGCGGGACACCAATCGTTTCGGCACTTTTCCGTCCGGATTTCTTGCTGCAACCTGATGTGATCGATTTTTATAAAATCACATTGACTGACACCAACGAAGCCAACCCAGTGTTTGACGCGGCTTTGCTTACCCATGCTGGTTATGGTCAGATTCAGGCATTCATCACGCCTGAAATCAGCGTTAACATCGGTGTGCGTTATGAAAAGGCGGCGCAATCTGTTGCGCCCGTGCAGGTTTTTAATGTGCCTACGGCGTCGTTAGCCTCCACCAGTCTTGACCGTGCATATTGGTTGCCCGCCGCGACATTGACGTGGGACATCAATGACCAGATGAAATTCCGTGTAAGCGGGTCAAAAACAATTGCCCGTCCGCAATTCCGCGAACTGATTTTCCAGAACTTTTATGACACCGATTCGAACCGCTTGTTCCGCGGGAACCCGTTATTGACCGACAGCCAGTTGTATAACGCAGAAGCGCGTTACGAGTATTATTTCGATCGTGACCAACGCTTTACGGTAGCGGCATTCTTCAAACGGATTGACAGTCCCATCGAGTCCTTCTCAAGCTTTGATGATAACTCGGTTGTCACCAGCTTTGCCAATGCGCCAAAGGCGGATTTGTACGGTGTGGAAATCGAAACACAGAAATATTTCGATCTGTCGGGCATAGGCGAAAAGGGCTTTTTCGCCACTCGCCGCGCAGTGGCAATCGTAAACTACACCTACACCCAGTCAAAGCTGGGCGTGAAGGCAGGCGACCCCGTTGCTGTGTTTAACTCATCCTCAACAAGCGCGCTCGACTTTTTCACCAATGGTTCGCCCTTGACTGGCCAGTCGGATCATCTGGTCAATCTGCAGCTTGGCTTGGAAGATACCGAACGTCTGTCGCAGCAGACAATATTGTTCACATTTGCAACCGACCGGGTCACCAGCCGAGGCGCATCGGGGCAACCTGATATCAAGGAACGCCCCGGCATCCAGTTGGATTTCGTTGCACGCGAAGGCTTTACCGTTGGCGGTAAGGAGGCTGAGCTGAAGTTTGAATTGCGTAACCTAACCAATACAAAGTATCAGGAACGGCAGGAAAGCGGTGATAATGTGATTTTCTACAACCGTTACAAGCAGGGCATCAGTGCCTCAATCGGCGTTGAAATAAATTTTTAACGGTTTTACAACTCCCTGACTTACGGCGGCATGTTGTCATCAACGTGCCGCCTTTGTTTTGCCTATCGTGCACGCTGTAGGCAGTGATCGTCATGAAAATGTCATTTTAACTTCACTTTTAGGTCACAACGGCGTCTTAATCCCGCTTCAACGCATGGAGTCGCCAGGGGGGTATTGTGGCAGGATCATTGGCTGAAAGGGTTAGGGTGCAATCTCGTGCGCTGACGCTGCTGCCTGTTGGCAATGTCCTTATTGCCTTGATTGTCGTCCTTCTGGCTATTCAGGTGGCGCGGCTTTTTTGGGTCGTTGTCATGCCGGTTGGTCCTCTTGCCGGATGGCGCGCGCCATCGGTCAGTGTTGTTTCACCATCGGCTCGGCTCGCGCTTTTTAGGGGCTTTGACCCTTTTTATCGCACCGATGCGGCCGCAGCTACCACACAAAATGTCACGTCCTTAAGCCTGGTGTTGTTTGGCGTGCGCGCAAATGAAAGCTCAGGAGGCGGTTCCGCCATCATTGCCGGTGAGGACGGTATCCAAAATAGTTTTGCCGTGGGTGAAGAAGTTGCGCCGGGCGTGACGTTGGATTCGGTTGCTTTTGACCATGTGACATTGTCGCGCGGTGGGGTAAAGGAGTCACTTTATCTGGATCAGTCGGTTCCGGCGGAAACGGTCAGCCCGTCTGGAGTTGCGCCGCAACCAGCAATTGGCTTGTCCTCCACGGGAGGGTTGAACGCCCGAACGCTGCAAAAGGCCATTGGCTTTGCGCCGCGCAACGAAGGAGGCAGGGTCACTGGCCTAGTTTTGAAGGCCCAGGACGACGGGACGATGCTTCGGCTCGCTGGATTTCAGCCAGGTGACATCGTTGTCGCCGTCAATGGTCGTCCCGTCTCATCCGCCACTGACGTCGTAGCACAATTCCGACCCGGAGCCCGCATAAGCGTCGAAGTCGAACGCGGCGGTTCAAAGGTCCCCATCGCTCTAAATTTGGAACAATAGTGATCCGTAAATTCTCCTTATGGTTGGCGTGCAGCACGCTTATTTTTACCACGCCAGTCATCGCGCAGCAGACATTGAACGTCCGCGACGCCGACATCCGCGCTTTTGTGCAAGACGCCGCGCGCGTTACGGGACAAACCTTCATCGTTGATGGCCGTGTCAGCGGTAAGGTGTCGGTTGTGACCGACCGCCCATTGTCGCGTTCGGAATATTTCGAAGTGTTTTTGTCGACATTGCGTGCAAATGGCCTTGTCGCCATTCCCATGCGCGGCGGGGGATATCGCATTCAGCCCTCGGACGGCGCGGCAACGCAGCCAACACGCGTAGGAAGCCGGGCCGAATCCGCCAGCCAGTTTGTAACCGAAGTGTTCCGCTTGCGGTCGATTGACGCAACCACGGCGGTGGAAACGCTTCGTCCGTTAATCAGCCGGGAAGGTTCGCTAACGGCGAACCGCAGCGCAAATAGCCTTGTGGTGGCCGATTATGCCGACAATATCCGCCGGATCCGCGATCTCATCCGCCAGATTGACCGCGACAGTGCAGCCACGCAGATTGTGACGCTCGAATATGCTGGCGCGCGCGAAATTGCGACGGCATTGCAAGGATTGGCTGGCCAAGGCGGCGGGGAAGGTGCGCGTGCGCCGGTATCGATCGCTGCCATCGACAGCAGCAACGCAATCGCGTTGCGCGGCGATCCAACATCCGTCGCGCGCTTCGCCGAAATGGCGAAGCAATTAGATGCCCGTGCGCAATCTGGGGCGGAAATTCGTGTTTACCGGCTTGAGCATGCGAACGCCGAAACTTTACTTGAAACGGTCCAATCGCTGATTGGCGGACAAAGCGGTGGTGCGCGGGCCAGCGACATGCCGTCCGTGGCTGCACCTGCGAACGGCGGAGCGCCGGCTGCTCCATCCGCGCCAATCGTTGCGACATCTTCTGGTGCAGGCACGAACGGCATTGGCGGACGCGGGCCTATTGTTGTGACGCGTTATGAAGGCACAAATGCCCTCATCGTCGCTGCTAATCCGGACGTCCAGCGCAGCTTGGGCGAATTGATCCGGCAATTGGATACACGGCCTGAACAGGTTCTGGTCGAAGCCATTGTGGTGGAAATCGGCAATGAGGCCGCCAAAAAGCTTGGCGTGCAATTCCTCGTGGGGGGCAAGGACGCGCCTTTTGCAGCGACCAATTACTCCAACGCTTCGCCCAATATCCTGACAATAGCAGGTGCCATTGGGGCCGAGGAGTTGACGCGCACGACGACGACTGTGAACGGCAACACCACGACCACCGGGACCAGCAGCGCCTTGGGTGATAGCCTGCAAGAAGCGGCGGCGGCATCTATTTTAAGCGCGACGGGCGGCTTTGGCGGCTTCGCCCTCGATATCGGTAACAATGCGATTTTTGGCACAATCATCAACGCAATTGCATCGGACACGGAATCAAACCTTTTGGCGACGCCGCATATTGTGACCCTGAACAACCAAAAGGCGAAGTTTCTGGTCGGCCAAGAAGTGCCGGTCAGCACGGGCGAACAATTGTCCGCAAACTTTGAAAATGCATTCCGCACCGTGCAGCGACAGGAAGTCGGCATTAAGCTTGAGGTCACGCCGCAGGTCAACGCGCAAGGCGATGTGAAGCTGTTCCTCAAGCAAGAGGTGTCAAGCGTTGCGGGCCCTGTATCTTCGCGGTCCAACGACCTTGTCCTCAACAAACGCGAATTCGAGACCACGTTGACGGTCGGCGATGGCCAATTGTTGGCGATAGGCGGGCTGCTTAACGATGACGAGCGCCGCACGATTGAGCGTATTCCGTTGCTCAGCGACATTCCGCTTATTGGTGAGCTGTTTAAGTCGCGCAGCCGCAGCCGAAGCAAAACGAACCTGATGGTGTTCATCCGGCCTACAATCTTGCGGACCCGGCAAGATGGGGATCGTTTGACCGCGCGTCGTTATGATTATGTACGCGACATGCAACGGGTGCGTAATCCAGATATTGAACCGAGCATCGATGAATTGCTGCGCGATTATATGGGCGCCACGCCGCCAACTGAACCAAATACGCGGGCGAACGACATCATGATCGGCGCAGATGGCAATCTGACGCGGCCGTCGGCAGGCGGCGCACTTGAACCTGCAGATGTGCCTGCGAGCGCCATATCGACACCCAGTGGGGATGGACAATAATGACAGGTCCGCAAGGAACGTTGGAACGACAGGGCGTGACTGACGCCGAAACTGACGCGCCCATCACTGTTGCCCAAATTACGCCATTGCTGGATCTGCCTTATGCCTTTGCCAAGGCGCACGGCCTAGTTTTGCGTCATGAGAGCAACGCGCGTTTAATCGTTGCCATGCGCGAAGGTGCAGATCCGCTCATGCTGCTGGAAGTGCGGCGCTATCTGGCGATGCCGTTCGATGTTGAGATAGCCGATAACCAGACCTTTGACCGCTATCTGTCCGACCATTATGCGATGGATGGAAGTGCAGCGGCAATGGCGGGTTCAATAGGCCATAACGACGGCGATCTGTTGTCCGATATGTTGCCAAGTGTCGATGATTTGCTCGACAGCGCGGACGACGCCCCCGTTATCCGGTTGATTAACGGCATCATAGCAGAGGCTGTGCGGCAAGGTGTTTCGGATATTCATATCGAGCCTTATGAAACTGGCCTCGTCATCCGTATGCGTGCCGATGGCGTGTTGCAGGAACGGCTTCGGCTCCCCGCCAATGTAGCGCCTGTTGTTGTTAGCCGTATCAAGGTCATGGCGCGGCTCGACATTGCCGAACGCCGCATTCCGCAAGATGGCCGTATTGGCCTGACGCTTGGTGGAAAGATGGTCGATGTGCGTGTGTCGACCTTACCCAGCCGTGCTGGCGAGCGCGTAGTGATGCGTATCCTCGACAATGAAAATGCAGGGATTTCGCTCGATTTGCTGGGCATGTCGGAAGAGACGCTAAAAATATTGCGCGAAGCATTGGCTGAACCCAACGGTATTATTCTGGTCACTGGACCGACGGGTTCGGGTAAGACCACCACATTATACGCGGGTCTAAAGCGCCTGAATGACGGTTCCCGCAACATACTGACGGTTGAAGATCCGGTAGAATATGCCGTTGAAGGCATTGGCCAGACACAGGTGAATGCGAAAGTAGGTATGACTTTTGCCGCTGGCCTGCGCGCGATTTTGCGGCAGGATCCTGACGTCGTCATGGTCGGCGAAATCAGGGACCGTGAAACCGCCGATATTGCGGTGCAAGCGGCGCTTACCGGCCATTTGGTGCTGACCACGGTGCACACAAATGATGCGCTTGGTGCCATAACGCGTATGCGCGATATGAAGGTTGAGCCTTTCTTGCTGGCCTCGACCCTGCGCGCCGTCATCGCGCAGCGACTTGTGCGTCGCCTGTGTCCGCATTGCCGCCAAACGGTTCAGGCCGACGGTAATGCCGCGTCGTTGCTTGGTTTTGACAAGGGCACGGCAGTCTACAAGGCGGTTGGTTGCCCTGAATGCAACAATACTGGCTTTTTGGGTCGCATTGGCGTGTTTGAGGCTGTCCGGGTGGATGATACCATCCGTCGCTTGATCAATGACGGCGGCGATGAGGCCATATTGGCGCGCCATGCCTTTGTGAACCAACCCAATTTAAGTGCCGCCGCGCGCAAATTGGTGCGAAGCGGGGACACCACGCCAGAGGAGGCTATTCGCATTTCACGCCGTGAAGACATCGTTGATGCCTGAATTTGCCTATCACGCCATCGACCCTGACGGGCGCGAGCGGCGCGGGCGGATATCTGCGGCCAATGATGATCTGGCACGCGAAGCATTGGTGTCGAAAAAACTTTATATTGTGAGCATTGCGCCTGCCGAAGTGCGGGCATCGGTGTTTGCCAACCTGCCGCTGAAACGGCAGCCACGGTTGAACGCAAAGCAGCTGACATTGTTCACCCGGCAATTGTCTTCCTTGGCGCAAGTATCACCCTTGGAAGAGGCGCTGCGGACGATAAGTCGTCAGAGCGAGCAGCCAGTTGTGCGCCAGATATTGACCGGAGTTCACGCGGGCGTGGTTGAAGGCCAGCGTTTGTCCGAATCTATGCGGCGCGAAAGCAACAGCTTTCCGCCCCTTTATCGCGCAATGATCGCCGCAGGGGAGGGCGCGGGCACATTGCCGCTGATCACCGAACGGCTTGCTGTGCTCCTAGAACGGCAGGCGGAGATGCGTGGTAAGTTGATTGGCGCGCTCGCTTATCCGGCGATCCTGTCGCTCGTCGCGATCCTGGTTGTGATGGGGTTGATGGTGTCCGTCGTGCCGCGCGTGGTTGAACAATTCGACAATGTGGATCAGCAATTACCGCTGATAACGCGGATTGTGATTGGCATTTCCGCATTTTTGGCGAATTATTACTGGGTGCTGATCATCGTCGCCTTGCTGGGTGCTTTCGTTTTCGCGCAAGCCTTAAAACAGCCAGCTTTCCGTTTGGCGGTGGACCGCAATGTCCTGCGCATTCCGGTGCTTGGAAAGCTTTTGCGCAACTTGCACGCCGCACGCATGGCACGGACACTGGCCACCATGGTTGCAAGCCGCTTACCGTTGTTAGAGGGCTTGCGCCTGACGGGCGGCACCATTCGCAATAAAGTGTTATCTGCGGCAAATGACGATATCGTCGAGTCCGTGCGTAGCGGGGGTAGCCTGTCAGGCGCGATGCGTGCCAGCGGTGTTTTTCCGCCTTTGCTCGTGTATCTCACGGCAAGCGGCGAGAGCGCAGGACAGTTGGATATCATGCTCGAACGTGCTGCCGAATATTTGGAACGCGAATTTGATAATTTCACCAGCACCGCTTTGTCGCTGCTTGAACCCTTGATCATTGTCGCCATGGGCGGGGTGGTCGCTGTCATCATATTGGCTATATTGCTGCCTATCCTTCAACTTCAAAATCTTACAGGACTGTAGACATGCTCCGCCTATTTTTTAATCTTTTGACTGATACTAGCCGCGCACCTGTCAGGTTCCGCCGCAAGGCAGTTCAGGCGCAACGCAACGGTTTCACCTTAGTTGAAATGATGGTGACTTTGTTCATTTTGGCGCTGCTGACGACGGTCGTGGCCATCAACGTGTTACCTAACCAAGACAAGGCCATGGTGCAAAAGGCACGGGCAGATATCGCAGTTTTGGGACAGGCGATGGAAACCTATCGGCTTGATAATCTGACTTACCCTGATGCAGGTGCAGGGCTGCAGGCATTGGTCACGCCGCCGACGACCGGCGCGCGGAGTGAAGGCTATATCAAGAAACTGCCTATGGACCCTTGGAACCGCCCCTATCAATATAGCATGCCTGGAAAGAACGGTGCCTTTGACATCTATTCGCTGGGTGCCGATGGCGCACCTGGCGGTGAGAATGACGATGCCGACATTTACGGCGACTAAGCCGTCCGTCCGTAAAATAGTTCAGGATAATGCGCGCGGCTTCAGCTTAGTGGAGCTGATGGTGGTATTGTTCATCATCGGCATTGCAAGCACGGCCGTTGTCATGACCGTACGCTCGCCTGAGCGCGGTGTGCGGGATGAGGCAGAGCAATTTGCCGCCCGCATTGCCGCCTTGCGCGATAATGCCATATTGCAATCGCGCGCCATGGCGGTGACCGTGCGTCCGTCGGGATATGGCTTTGAAACGCGCAATGATGGGAACTGGGTCCCGTTGTCCGAAGCCCCATTTTCAACCACCGACTGGAAACGTGGCACAACGGTTCAGATGTCCGGCGCGCGACAAATGCGGATTGCCTTCGACAGCACTGGCCTGCCGTCAGGCGCCGCCAATTTCGCGATCAAACATGACAATGTAACGGTCACGCTAAAGCTCTCCGCAACCGGAGACATACGCGTTGTCCGTTAAGCCTTCATTGCCGCGCAATGGCTTCACGCTATTGGAAATCATGGTTGCCTTGGCCATTTTCAGCCTCGCGGCCTTAGCGATGGTACGCTTGCAGGGATATTCGGTACGCTCGACATCCAATCTGAGCGATAGCAATATGGCATGGCAAGTGGCGCGGAACGTAGCCGTGGAAATATTGTCCAACCCCGCGCCGCCAACTCTCGGAGAAACGCGCGGCGAAGAATTAAACGGCGGTCAAAATTGGAAGTGGATGGCGACAACGCGTCCGACCGATGACAGCCGTTTGGTGACTGTCGAGATCAACGTGGTCGGAACTGGTAACGCGGCACTCCGTAAGGCCCAGATGACGATCGCTAGGCCCGTTGAGCAATGACCGAATTGCGACATTCAGAGGCCGGGTTTACGCTTATCGAATTGCTTGTGGCGCTAGCGATTTTTGCACTCATTTCGGTGGCTGGTGTCATGCTTCTTCGTTCCGGCAGCGATACCCAAATTGCCGTGAAAAAGCGTCTTGAAGAAATGGCATTGTCGCATCGCTTGGCCAATGGTTTGGAAGGCGATCTGGCGCAGGCGATCGCGCGTCCTGTGCGAGATCAATCAGGCCAACCTATCCCTGCCTTCACCCAAGGAGAGGCAAGCGTTCCCGGCGCGCTATTTGGCTTTGTCCGGGCCGGGTGGTCCAATTTTGATGATGCGCCGAGGGCAGGGCTGCAACGCGTGGCTTATGTGTTGGAAGGTGGGGCGCTCAAGCGTTTAAGTTGGCCCATGCTTGACGGAACAGCCCCCACAGACGCTGCGGTCTTGTTGGAGGATGTAGCGTCTGCAAAGGTCGAATTTCGCGATGATACCGGTGCTTGGCGCGATGATTGGACTGCGGCCAATGCGGATGCTTTGCCGCGCGCTGTTGCTTTAAACGTCAATTTGGTCGGTAAGCCTGCCCAACGCATGCTTTTTCTGGTTGGGCCGCAAACACGTGTTGCACCACCGAGCGTTGAAAAAGGCGCAGCCGAATGATGCCGCAAAAGCATTCAGAACGCGGCGCGGCCTTGCTGTCGGTCTTGCTTATGGTGGCGGTGCTGGCCGTCATTGCGGCAACGACGCTTGACCGGTTACGTTTATCGAGCAAATTGTCGGTCAATGGCAACGCGCTTGCCCAGGCGCGGATGTTTACGTACGCGACCGAGGCGATTGCCGTTGCGCGTATTGAGGACCTGGTTGCCCGCGATGCCGCGCAAACGACGTTATCGGGGGATTGGCTGGGCAAAGCGCAAGCCATTCCCATTCCGATAGGGTCTGCCACCGCTGCCGTGCGTGATGCTGGCAATTGTTTCAATCTCAACAGCTTGGTGACCAAAAATGACGGCCGATACTTGGCCAGCGCGACGGGCCAAGACCAGATGACGTCTTTATTGGTGGTGTTGGGCACGAATGAAAACACGGCGCGTGTTGTTGTTGCGGCGGCAGCCGACTGGGCGGACAGCGACATCACGCCTTTACCAAATAGCGTCGAGGATGATGGCTATCGTTCTGCGGCGACCCCTTATCTTACGGCGAACAGGCTTTATGCCCATCCAAGCGAGCTGCGCGCGGTCAAGGGCGTAACCCCCGCTATTTATGCCAAGTTGCAGGATTGGATTTGTGCGCTGCCCGATCCGGTTTTATCGCCGTTGAACGTCAACACTTTGCTACCCGAACAGGCACCGTTGTTGGCGATGCTATTCCCGCCCGGCAAGATGAATTTGACCTTAGCGCGCAGCTATCTCGCCAAGCGGCCATCTAATGGCTATGGCAGCCTCATTCGATTCTGGGCGGCGCCTGAAATTGCCGCCCTGGAACCGTCTCCTCTGGTTCAAGGGCAGGTAAAACTGACGAGCAATTACTTCCTTTTGAACACAAATGTGTCATTTGGCGAACTTAAGCTTGCCGGACAGTCGATGATTGTCGCGTCGCCCGCGCCTGCGCGCGTTGTCTGGCGCAGTTGGGGGGAGGAGGAATGACATTGGTCATTACGCGGTTCCCGACATCTGAGCGGGACGACCCGTCGGTATTTCGGGTCATCGAGGGCATCTGGCAGGATGCAGGCGTACTTTCCAACTTCGTGCCGACGGTGGACGACATGACTGTCATGGCACTTGTCGCGCCTGAAGATGTTCGGTGTCACTGGTTCACGCTGACCGATGTGCAAGGGCGTCAGGCCGAAACCATCGCGAAACTGCGTGCAACCCAACAATCGCTTGGCCTTGTCCACATCAGTGCTGGCGCAGATTATGACGATGTTGTTGCCACAGCGACAATCGCGTCGGAGGTTATGCAGCGTGGGTTGGATAGGCTTAGCGCGCGCGGGCTAAACCCCGACATCGTCCTGCCCTTTGCATCATTGGTGCGTACCCATTCGGATGGCGTGTTAAGGGCCGAAATGGACGGCCTGTGCGTCCTGCGCGGCGCGCAATTTGCGATACCTGACGAAGCCGTGTTGCGCGATCTGTTCATTGGCGACGCGCATATAGAAAATATTGATACCGCCTCCCTTCGGTCCATGCTGCTTTCCGCCAGCGCGTCGCCATTGCTGAACTTGCGTGAAGGCAACTTCGCAAAACGGGAGCGGGCAGTTTGGATGACCGCAGAGCAAAAGATGTGGGTGCGGCGGCTTCTGACCGCGCTCTTTATCGTGACGATTATGCTCACTCTTGCGACCTTGGCGAAATATTGGACTGCAACTGCGTCTGAAAATGACGCCGCATTGGCTGCGGCACAGAAGATTGATCCGGCTATCCAGGATATCGATCAGGCCGAAAGCATGCTGGCCGCGTCGCTTAATCGTCAGGGCAAAACGCAAAGCAGCTTTGCACCGCTTTCTGCGGCCTTGTGGCGCAGTGTAAAGGCTTCACCGAATGTGTCCGTGCGGGAATTGCGATATACGCCCGACGGCATATTGACCGTTGTTCTGGCTGCACCCACCGCCGATAATATCAACAAGGCTCTTGTGGCCATTCAACAAGACGGGTTCCGCATTACGGCAACCGCGCGGCAAGACACAAGCGGCGCCACATTGGTTGATATGACTGTGAGGATGCCATGATAGCGGTGATACGCTTATGGTTTGCTGCGCTGACGCGGCGCGAGCAATGGCTCATTGGTGTCGCGGGCGCATTGACAGCTTTTGTGGTGGCGATTTTTGGAATTTTACTTCCCGTATTGTCAAACATTGATCAGGCAAAGATAGATCATGACGAGGCGGTTCAGCGGCGCGGGCGCATAATCGCCACGGTGGATGCAACGCAGAAGCAGCAGACGGGGCCGCGTTCCACAACCACGGCGGACATTGACCTGTTGATTGTCCAAAATGCGGCAGAAAACGGGTTCGATCTCGTCAAATCGGCCAATGGTGCACCAGGACAAATCAGCTTCCGGATTGATCAAGCACGGGCGCCAGCGTTGCTCGCGTGGCTGACAGAGCTTGAGGGCCAGAATGTTGCTGTGCGCAGTGTCGCCTTACGACCCGGCGCGAACAGCACCGTAACGGTGGATGCGCAGTTGCAGATGGGCGCACCATGAAACGGCGCTTCGTCATTGCTTCGGTCGCAGCTTTGGCTGTCGCGACGATATTATTCATGCCGTTGCGGACTATCGTCGCTGGGGACGGGGTAACCGCACGCAAGGTTGATGGTATCATTTGGGACGGGTCCATCCGCGACCTGCGCCTTGGCAAATTGCCGTTGGGCGACGTCAATGCACGTTTGTTGTTATCCCCATTATTTATGGGCCGGGCAGAGATATTGCTGTCACGGGGCAAGGCGCAATTTGTGCCTGGCATAACCGGGTCTGTATCACGCGGCATAAGTGGTGTGTCGGTCAACAATCTGTCCGCTACTTTGCCAGTAGGTGCGCTGTTCGCTCCGTTTCCTGCCGAAAATATTCAGTTTGAGGGCTTTTCTGCCCGCTTTGCCGCCGGCAAGTGTATGGATGCTGGCGGTCAAGTCCGGCTGACTTTGTCCGACACGATGCCGGGACTTAACTTACAGAATGGGATGCTTGGTCAACCCCGCTGCGACGGTGCCCAATTATTGCTGCCCTTGGTCAGCCAATCCGCGATGGAGCGCGCGGACATCCGTTTGTCTGCGGACGGATCTTATACCGTGGCGGTTACGCTTGATGCCGACCGGGGCGACCAGGCGGCGGTGTTGAACATTGCCGGGTTCCGGCCAGTTGCGGGTGGTTACCGCCTGGTCCAAAAGGGCCGGTTCTGAGCGCGTTCCAGACGTCATTGGGCGATATGCTATGCGCTTTGCCCTTTTGGTATCAAAGCATGCTCGCCATGATATTCGGCGCAATCTGGGGCAGCTTTGTTGCGGCCTTATGCAGTCGCTGGCCACGCGGGGAACGGGTATCGGACGGCCGGTCGCATTGTGACCATTGCCAAACGACGCTTGGGGCTAAAGACCTCGTGCCGATATTGTCTTATCTATGGCTTCGCGGCAAATGCCGATATTGTGGGCAATCCATAGGAATAAGCGCACTATATATTGAACTTGTCTCCGCCGCGATTGGCCTATGCGCAGTCTTATTCTTGTCGGGTGGTCAGGCCGTGGCGGCGGCGGTGTTCGGTTGGGTGCTGCTACCGCTCGTCATCCTCGATTATCAGAAACTGTGGTTGCCCAATCGACTGGTTTTGGCGCTGGCATTGGCGGGTGTCTGCCTTGGCCCGTTTCTGACACCCGAGATTGACTGGCCCGACCGCATTTTGGGCGGCATTTTCGGATTTCTTGCATTGGAAGCGACCCGGCAGGTCTTTCGAAAGCTGCGCAACGTCGAAGGCATGGGTGGAGGCGACCCCAAATTGTTCGGAGCCATTGGGCTCTGGCTCGGTTGGCAGGGTCTGCCGATGACTTTGCTTTTGGCAACTATCTTCGGGTTTCTGTTTGTCGCGGCTGCCTATACGCTATCCAAAAAGAGCGCCCGACAGTTACCGTTCGGGGCGTATTTGGGAATGGCTGCCTTTATGATTGTCTTGCTGCTGGACGGCCAGCCAGCCTAGCGCTTCAGATTATTGTGCAGCTTCGGCGGGTGCGGGGGTTGCAGCCTCCATTTCGGCCTTTGCGTCCGCTTCAATCAACTGCGTGGCTTCTTCGGCGGCTTGTTCGATGGTCAGCTTTCGCTTGGTCACTTCTTCTTGTTGCGAGGCCGCAGGCATGATTCCCTCTGCTGGTGCAGTATCGGGCGTTGCCGTCGTATCATTGCAAGCCGCAAGCATGGCCAACGCAGATATCAGTAAAGCAGCTTTCTTCATTGCGTTGGTTCCGGCTTTAGTTCGCCCTCATAATTTGCCAGATAGGCCAAAGTTGCGACCCAAGCGGCCACGTTTTGGCGTAATTCGCCCTTATCGACCTTGTCCAACGTATCATCCGGTGTGTGATGGAGGTCGAAATATTTTGTTCCATCTTGCTGCAAATCCACGATACCAAGTTTTTGTGCATCGATGATTGCGCCAATGTCCGCGCCGCCGCCCGCCAGTTCGCGGCGGGGGACCACGCCCAAGGGTGCAAGCGCCGAAACGATCTGCGAACGCACCGCATTTGCGCTTTCAGCTAAGCGGAAATCCACAGCCCAGATTTTGCCTGCACCGAAGTCGGATTCCATGGCCAAAGCATGTGGTTCGTTGGCGTGCTTCGCCCCATAGTCACGGCCACCCCATATGCCGACTTCTTCAGCCCCGGCCCAAAGTAAGCGCACGGTGCGCTTTGGTTGGCCCATAGACTTCAGATGCTTGGCGGCCGCACCGATGATGCCGCAACCCGCCGCGTCATCAATCGCGCCCGTGCCAAGGTCCCAGCTATCCAGATGGCATGCAATGACGATAATCGGCAATTTCGGGTTGGACCCCGTCACTTCGGCCAGCACATTGCCCGAGGTCTGCATGCCTATATTCTGCGGGGTAAGCTTCAACTTCATGCGCACAGGCTTCCCGCGCGCAATCATCCGTTCAAGGTTCTCCGCGTCGGGAATCGACAATGCGCCTGCCGGAATAGGGGCGACGCCAGGTTCGAAATTGGTGTTCCCAGTATGCGGGTTGCGGTGATAGTCGGTGCCGATGGAGCGGATGACGATGGCCGCCGCGCCTTTCTTGGCAGCAATATTCGGTCCGACAAAGCGGGCAGGGCCAAATGCGCCATAACTGCTACCGTCCTGCGTTGCCTTCATATTGTGGCTGACAAAGGCGATCTTGCCTTTCAGGCTGCCGTCTGGCGTAGCGCGCAAGTCGTCGATGGTCGGGAAATAGACGATCTCCGCATCCAATCCCGCTTCGCCGGTGCTACCGCTATTGCCAAGTGCGGCAACAGCCAACTTCTGCGGAAATGGCGCGGTGATTTCAGCGGTCTCTTCGCCGCGCACCCATGTCGGCATCTGATATTCTTCAACGCGGACATTGTCGAAGCCCAACGCCCTTAACGTGTTTACCGACCATATCCGCGCGCGCGCCTCTGCCTCCGTGCCAGCCTGCCTTTGGCCGATCTCGGTCGTGAGGCCCTCTAATATGTCATAAGCGATGTCGTCGGATTTTAGAGCCTTGTCGCGCAATTCTGCGACAGAAACCGGCTTCGGGCTATTAGGCGCGGCAATGGCGATTGACGATGTGAGGAACAGCGTGGAAGCTGCGGCGAACAGAGCTATATTTTTCTTCATGCCGCGCAGGCTTAATCGCATCGCACAGTTTTGCAATCCCGCCTTGCGAGGAAAGCTGCGGATAGCTAGGGAAGCGGCCAAATCAAAGTAACGCAACACAGGAACTGATCCCCATGGCAGCGCAATATAGCTACGTAATGAAGGGAATGACCAAAACCTTCCCCGGCGCGAACAAGCCGGTGCTCAACAATATCAATCTGCAATTCTACCCGGATGCAAAGATTGGCATCGTCGGACCAAACGGCACGGGTAAGTCGACCCTGATGAAAATCATGGCGGGCATGGACACCGAATTTACAGGAGAAGCATGGCCCGGAGAACATATCCGCGTTGGTTATCTGGCGCAGGAGCCTGAGCTGGACCCAGATAAAACGGTGCGTGAAAACGTCATGGATGGCGTGCGTCCGGTGGCGGATTTGGTAGACCGCTTTAACGAGATTTCGATGATCATGGGCGACCCGCCCGAAGATGCCGATTTTGACGCATTGATGGAAGAAATGGGCACACTTCAGGAAAAGATTGATGCCGTCGATGGTTGGTCGCTGGATAGCCAGCTTGAATTGGCCATGGACGCGCTGCGGTGCCCACCCGGCGATAGCTCTGTGACCAGCCTTTCGGGCGGTGAAAAGCGCCGGATCGCGCTTACCAGATTGTTACTTGAAAAGCCTGACATCCTGTTGCTCGATGAACCTACCAACCACCTTGACGCGGAATCGGTGGCGTGGCTGGAAAAGCATTTGGTCGACTATAAGGGCAACGTCATCCTCGTAACCCACGACCGCTACTTCCTCGATAATGTGGTGAGCTGGATACTCGAGCTCGATCGTGGTCGCTATTTTGTCTATGAAGGCAATTATTCGACCTATCTTGAGAAGAAGGGCAAGCGCCTGGAGCAGGAATCGCGTGAAGATGCGGGTCGTCAGAAGGCTATCAAGGACGAGCTGGAGTGGATTCGGCAAAGCCCTAAGGCGCGTCAGACGAAATCCAAAGCGCGTATCAAATCCTTCGACCAATTGGTTGAGGCGCAAGAAAACCGCACCCCCGGCAAGGCACAGATCGTCATCCAAATCCCCGAGCGTCTTGGCAGCAAGGTTATCGAGGTTAAGAATGTCACCAAGGCCTATGGTGATAAATTATTGTTCGAAAATCTGTCATTCACCATCCCGCAGGGCGGAATTGTTGGCGTTATTGGGCCGAACGGCGCAGGTAAATCAACACTTTTCCGCCTGATTACGGGTCAGGAAGTGCCGGATTCCGGTGAAGTGGAAATCGGCGAAACCGTGAAGCTTGGCTTCGTCGACCAAAGCCGCGATGACTTGGACCCCAACAAAAATGTGTGGGAGGAAATCTCCGGCGGTGCGGACTTTATGAAGCTGGGCAAGCATGAAACGCCAACCCGCGCGTATGTCGGGGCGTTTAATTTCAAGGGCACGGACCAGCAGAAAAAGGTTGGCCTGTTGTCCGGCGGTGAACGCAACCGCGTGCACATGGCAAAGATGTTGAAAGAAGGCGGAAACGTGCTTCTGCTCGACGAACCGACCAATGATTTGGACGTCGAAACGCTTTCAGCTCTTGAAGAAGCGCTGGAAAGCTTCGCCGGTTGCGCCGTGGTCATCAGCCATGACCGCTTCTTCCTTGACCGCTTGGCCACGCACATATTGGCTTTTGAAGGTGACAGCCATGTCGAATGGTTTGAAGGCAACTTTGAATCTTACGAAGAGGACAAGATTGCCCGCCTTGGCGACGAAGCCACGCGTCCACACCGTGCAACGTACAAGAAGATGACACGTTGATGATGGCATGAAATCACACGCCTCGTCACCGGTTGTAACACAAGTTCAGGTGACGAGGATATGTGGCCTTATGGGATAAGCCAGCGACCCGCCCATGAATTTTGCACCGCGTCCCATTGCCAGCGCGCACGCCGGTGGCCGGCATTGGCAAGATACAGCCATTCGATTGTATCAATCTCAACCAACAAAGCCCCAAAATTAGGGCGATAGTCCGCCAGTTGCTCTTCCTCAGGTTGCTTGCCCGCGATCCAATGGGGCAATCCTGATGAAGGTTCAGCCAAGGGTGTTCCTGGAGAAGCCTCGGCCATGTAACACCGCCGCGCAAATGGGGTTGAAGTTGACCACGCCATGTCGGCAACGGCGCCTGTGGCCGTGAAATGTGTTTTTCCCGACATCCGGATTTGAACCTTTGCCGCCGGGTCATAGATTAACACGCTGGTCGCCGGGTTCTGACGCAGTTGTTCCGCTTTTATCGAACGCGAGTCGGTATGAAACCGCAGCGTGCGCGCATCTCGCGATACATGGCGCAATATCATGATCCGCAATTGCGGTACGCCCAACGCATCGACAGTGCCCACTGCGGGCATATGAGACGGGCTGTTGCGATTGGTCACACCAGCGGCGATAAGGCTCCATGCCTCTTCAAAACTTAACGCGAGATCATCATAATAAGCGGGGAAGCTGACGGGATCGTTCATTGTACCTCAAAACTGTCGTTCTCATTATTTAGAACGTAAAGATTACCGTCGGATATGCCGAAATAGGCACCGTGTAGCTTTAATTGTCCCGATTGTTCGCGTGCCGCAATAAAGGGAAAACTCCGTAGGTTGGCGAGGCTGACGCGGATCGCCTCCAGCTCCAGATCGCGTTGCGGGTCTTGCGACGCGGATGCCAGCACCTTGTCGCGGGCAGGGCGCACAATATCCACCCAGCTATCGATGAAGCTATACCCGGCGTGTCCCAGGTCGCCGCCCTCCAATGATGCTTTAATGCCGCCACATTGCGCGTGCCCAAGAACGACGATATGACGCACCTCAAGGCCCAAAACACCAAATTCGATTGCCGCAGATACCCCGTGCAATCCGCCGCCGGTTTCATAGGGCGGAACTAGGTTCGCCACATTGCGCAATGCGAAAACCTGGCCCGGGGTGGTATCAAATACCGTCGCAGGGTCGACCCGGCTATCGCAGCAGGAGATGATCATGATTGGCGGTGACTGTCCGTCGCTTGCGAGCGCGTCATAGCGCGCCTTTTGCCGGACATACGCGTCCGATTTGAAACGACGATATCCGTCAACCAAGACGCCAAACTCAGGCATTAGAAACGCTCTCCTCGGACAACTTGAACGTCGCCTACGGTTAACAACATGCCATAGCTATCCAGCAAGGGGGCAATTGCGTCCATTAACTGTTCCGTCTTTGTGTCTGACGCGATGGCCAGCACGATGGTCTTAGCACTGGCGCCAGTGACGTCGTCATGCTGCCATTCGCCCGCACGTCCACCGCCAGAGTCCACGTGAATGAGGCTCCATCCTGAAATATCCACGGCTTTCAACTTGCCGACAATACGCGGGACAAGCGGCGTATCGACAAGGATTTCAATACGTTTACGCAGGACGGTTTGTATCATTGGGTCATCCTAAAGCTTGGGCAAGGGCAGCGAAGATACTGATGCCAAAGATGATGTTGAACGGAAAAGTGACGCCGAGTGACATGCTCAGATAGATGCCCGGGTCAGCCTGGGGCAGGGCAAGGCGCATTGCCGCCGGAACCGCGATGTAGGAAGCGCTTGCCGCCAATATGCCAAGCGCCGCTGCGGAGGCAACATCAAGGCCAATGACCGTTCCAACGACGGTGCCAATCGTGCCGTTTACCAAGGGTAACAAAATCGCCAAGAAAACTAGCCGCAACGTCATCTTACGCGATTGAATCAGGCGGCGTGCCGCAATCAGGCCCATATCCAGAAGGAAAAGGCATAATACACCACGAAAGCCGGTATCGAACAGCGGCTTGACGGCTGCGAACCCGTCGCTTCCGGCAATCGCGCCAATGACGAAGCTGCCGACCAGCAACATCACCGAGGCATTGGTCAGCACCTCATGCCATGGCGTCGTGTTGCTTTCACCAGAGCTTGTGTCACCGCGGCGGGCGAGCATCAGGCCTGTTATAATGGCTGGCGTCTCCATAAGCGCCAGAACAGCGACCATATATCCTGCCGGGCTTAAGCCTTCACCGGTTAGCAATTCTATAGCGGTTACAAAGGTAACGACGCTAACCGAACCATAATGCGCGGCAACCGCGCCGGCGTCGACTTTCGACAATTTGCCGATGCCGCGCAACAATGCAAAAGCAAGAACAGGCAAAAGGAAGCTTAAAGCAAGGCCAGCTGCGGCAGCAACCATGACTTCTGTGGTAATTCCGCTCTTGGATACCTCAACCCCGCCTTTCAAGCCGATTGCTGCCATCAAATAGATAGACATCGCCTTGGCGAACGCCTCTGGAATATTAAGGTCGGATTTGAGAATAGCGGCAATAAAGCCGAGTACAAAAAACAGGATCACCGGCGAAGTAAGGGTATCAACGATCATCTTGCCCCCTTTGCGAATTTTGCAACCCATAGCAGGCAAGTTGCAGTTGGCAAGATGGTGCGCTACGTCTATTCGGGCTTCATGAACGCTCCGATCAATATGCCCGAACGCCCGGTTAGGGAACGCAAACCCGACTGGATCAGGGTTAAAGCGCCGACCGGTGAAGGGTTTAATGAAACACGCCGCTTGATGCGTGATCTCAATTTGAACACGGTGTGTGAAGAAGCGGCCTGCCCCAATATCGGCGAATGCTGGACCAAGAAACACGCCACCGTGATGATACTGGGTGATGTGTGCACAAGGGCTTGCGCATTTTGTAACGTGAAAACCGGAATGCCGCGGGCGGTTGACCCGCTTGAGCCGGAGCATGTGGCGATTGCTGCGGCCAAGATGGGCCTTGAGCATATCGTTATTACATCTGTTGACCGAGATGACCTGCCCGACGGTGGCGCCAGCCAGTTTGTAAAGGTGATTGAGGCATTGCGCCGAAATACGCCCAACACCACAATCGAAATCCTGACCCCCGATTTCCGCAACAAGGCGCAGGCCGCAATTGAAGCAATCGTTACCGCCCGCCCCGATGTGTATAATCACAATCTGGAGACTGTTCCGCGCCTGTATCCGACCATTCGGCCCGGCGCGCGTTATTACGCTTCGCTGCGTTTGTTGGAAACGGTGAAGCGACACGATCCGTCGATTTTCACGAAGTCTGGCGTCATGCTCGGGCTGGGCGAAGGACGGATGGAGGTGCATCAGGTGATGGACGACATGCGCAGCGCGGACATCGATTTCCTGACGATGGGTCAATATCTGCAGCCAACGCCAAAGCATGCCAAGGTTATGGATTTCATTACGCCAAGCGCATTTGACGCTTATGCCGCCATTGCGCGCGCCAAGGGTTTTTTATTGGTTGCGGCAAGTCCACTGACCCGATCCAGTTATCATGCGGGTGATGATTTCGCCAAGATGCGCGACGCACGTGCGGCGCAACTCGCCAAGGTGCGCTAAGGGTTTCGTTCACACATGCCGCACCATCACGAACGCCGCAGCCTGCCGCATAATGCGGCGCAAATGTATGATTTGGTGGCGGACGTCAGCCGCTATCCTGAATTTCTGCCTTGGGTCAGCGCCATCCGTATCCGGAAGGATGAAGAAAGCGAAATGCTGGCAGATATGATTGTCGGGTTCAAATCGCTTCGGGAAACGTTCAGCAGCCGCGTGGTGAAGACCCCTAAATCATCAATCATTGTTGATTATCTCGATGGCCCCATGAAGCACTTACACAATGCTTGGATGTTCGAGGATGTCGAAGGCGGCGGTTCAATTGTCGACTTTACCGTCGAATTTTCGTTCCGTAACCGCGTGTTTGAGGCGCTGGCCGGTCAGTTTTTTGATTCGGCCCTCCGCAAGATGACAACGGCGTTTGTTGAACGCGCCGACGCGCTTTATGGTGCGGGCGGAAGCAACAACTCCAACGCATGAAGCGTTGCAAAGGCACGGATATCAGCGCGGCTTTTGTCTGAGCCAAAAGATTTGTGATCTCCCACCACCTCTTCTGGGTTTTGACCTTTGACCGCTACTGCAAAAACTACGGTGCCAACGGGTTTGCTGGCGGTCCCGCCGTCTGGGCCCGCCACACCGCTTATCGCGACGGCCACGTCCGCGCCGCTTTTTTTCAGCGCACCTTGCGCCATGGCCCATGCGACGCCGACGGATACAGCGCCGAATGCATCGATGATGTCTTCATTTACGCCCAGAAGCTTAATCTTCGCGTCATTGCTATAGGTAACAAAGCCATAGCCAAGGACGGCGCTGCTACCCCGAACTTCGGTGATCGCGGCCGCGACAAGGCCGCCGGTGCAGCTTTCCGCGATTGCGACCATTCGTCCCGCAGCTTTATTTTCGGCAACAACGCGCGCGGCCAGCTCGGCAATCTCGGTGGGTAAGACGGTGTCCATATTCAGATTTTCTCAAAAGTTGCGGTGGCTTGCGCGGCGATGCCTTCGCCGCGGCCAGTAAAACCAAGCATTTCGGTTGTTGTTGCCTTTACCGATATGCGATCCACATCAACAGACATTATTTCTGCCAGCCGTTCGCGCATTTTTCCCCGGAAGGGTCCGACCTTTGGCTGTTCGCAGATAATGGTAACATCGGCATTTGAAAGCTCAAAGCCATCTGCGCGCGCCAGCTTGATGGCATGCGCAAGGAACCGATCGGACGACGCACCGCGCCATTGCGGGTCGCTTGGTGGGAAATGATCGCCAATGTCTCCCTTGGCAATGGCCCCCAATATGGCATCGGTCAGCGCATGCATGGCAACATCGGCATCGCTATGGCCATCAAGACCCCTGTCATGGGGAATCTGCACGCCGCATAGCCATAATTCGGCACCTGGCACCAGACGGTGGACGTCAAAACCATTTCCGCTTCGGAATGTGGGCATGCTGTTTCCTGCAAAATCGCTTGAGAAGGTAAATTTATTGAGCGCCTCCGCGCCCGGCACGATACGCACGTCGCTTCCTTGCGCCATGAGCATGCGTGCATCGTCGGTGGGTTCTGCGCCCGTCCAGCTTTGGTGGGCTGCGTAGATGTCCTGAAAGGCAAAGGCCTGCGGCGTTTGAATACGCCACAGATTTTCGCGTGCGACGGTTTCGGATAGTATATCCGTGCCGCGTGAAAGGCTGTCAACGACAGGGAGGGCGGGGACAGCACCGGGCGCAAGCGACAATGCGTCCAACAGGTCGTTGATGACGTGAACTGGAAGGAAGGGCCGTGCAGCGTCATGGATCAACACCTGATCAACCGTTTCCGCAGTGGCAATCGCCTTTAACCCCAAATAGACGCTTTCGCGGCGTGTCAGCCCGCCTTGTAGAAGGATAGGTTCTTTGAGATCTGCTAACGCAGCTACCGCCTCTGTTTCTTGGCCCGCACCAACCGCCACATAGACTTGGTCAATGGCCGGGTGCGCCGCCAATGTCGCATAGCTGTGCCACAGCATAGGCTTGCCGCGCACGAGGCGAAACTGCTTTGGCTGCGCGCCGCCCACGCGGCTACCTGAGCCTGCGGCGACGATGAGTGCAACGGTGGTTGGTCGAGATGCCATTTGGGCGCTCTAGCGACAGCAGACTTGCCCGCCAAGCTGAAAGCGGGTAACGGCCTGCCTAAATTTTAGGCAGTGTTTGAAGATGCAACTGAAACCCATCCATATCGGCAACATCAAAATTGATTGTCCCGTCATATTGGCGCCCATGACTGGCGTGACCGATATGCCGTTCCGCAAAATTGTGCGTGAGTTTGGCTCCGGCTTGAACGTCACCGAGATGATCGCCAGCCAAGCGATGATCCGTGAGACGCGGCAAAGCATCCAAAAATGCGAATGGGACGCCATTGAAGAGCCAGTGTCGATGCAGCTTGCCGGTTGCACCCCTTATGAAATGGGCGAAGCGGCCAAGCTGAACGAAGAACGCGGTGCGGCCATCATCGACATCAACATGGGTTGCCCGGTCAAAAAAGTTGTCAATGGCGACGCCGGCTCTGCGCTGATGCGGGATTTGCCCTTGGCCGCGAGCTTGATTGCGGCAACGGTGAAGGCCGTGTCGGTGCCTGTGACTGTCAAAATGCGCATGGGTTGGGACCATGGAAGCCTGAATGCGCCTGAGCTTGCGCATATTGCCGAGGATCTGGGTGCAAAAATGATCACCGTGCACGGCCGTACGCGGAACCAGATGTACAAAGGCTCCGCTGACTGGGCCTTTGTGCGTAAGGTGAAAGACGCGGTGTCATTGCCTGTCATCGTAAATGGCGACATCTGCAATATTGAAGACGCGCAAACTGCTTTGGTGCAGAGCGGCGCAGATGGCGTGATGGTTGGCCGAGGCGCTTATGGTAAGCCATGGTTGCTTGGCCAAATGATGCACTGGTTTCGGACCGGACAGACCATCGACGACCCGAATATCGATACGCAGTTTCGCCTTATCATGAACCATTATCGCGCCATGCTTGACCATTATGGCAACGAAGTCGGGGTGCGTATCGCACGCAAGCATATTGGCTGGTATACGAAGGGGCTGAACGGGTCGGCAGAGTTCAGAAACTTTATGAACCGTATTGACGATCCAAATGTCGTGATCGACGAATTGACGCGCTTTTATGAACCGTTCCTGATCAAGTCGGCGGCCTGATTTATGTCGCAAGCCACGCATCGTCCCGATTATGGCCAGATGCTGGCGAGTATCGCGGTTCCGGTACTTTTGATTTCCCCAGATCACATCATAAATTATGCCAATGACGCCAGCGAGGCGTTTTTCGGACGGAGTAGGCGGCGGTTGGAGGGGCAACGCATTGATGAAACGCTCATTTTTGAAAGCGAGCGGATGAATGCGGCATTATTGTCACCGGACGGCGACATATCTGCCCAAGATATGGAGCTTAAAACGCCCCACGGCGTCATTACAGTCGATATAAACCTGTCTTCGGTGTCGAAGGAGCCGGAATGGAGAATCGCCATCATATCGCCCCGTAATGGCGGGCGAGAGCATATCGGCGATCAGCGCGACATTGGGCAGCAGCAAGCGATGGGCGCGCCTGCCATATTGGGGCATGAGATAAAAAACCCATTGGCGGGTATCAAAGGCGCAGCGCAGTTGCTGGCCCGGATCGTCGATGAAAAAAACCGCGCCCTGACGGAATTGATCGTGAACGAAGTCGACCGCATTGCCCGTTTGCTCGACCAAATGCAAAAGCTTGGGCGTTCGGAACCGGCGGAACTTGCGCCTGCCAACATCCACTTGCTGATTGAGCGTGCCATTCGCTCGCTACGTGCAGCGAACCGCGGCATGCCGGAAATTTCCATTAATTATGACCCGTCGTTGCCAGATGTTCTAATCGATGCCGACGGGATGGTTCAAATACTCATCAATCTGCTGCAAAACGCAACAGACGCGCTGCAAGGGCGTCTTGATGGCGTGATAGGCATTTCGACCCGCTATGTCATGAGCGGTGCGTTGAGGGACGCTGACGTTGATCGGCGGTCGATTAAATTGCCCGTCGAGATCGCTATTTCGGACAATGGCCCCGGCGTGCCCGAACATATACTAGACGAACTGTTTTCGCCTTTCGTGACCACGAAACGCGATGGGCAGGGGCTTGGCCTCGCCATTGTGCGCAAACTCGTGCAGCAAATGAACAGCCGCGTGCTGTTCGAACGCGATGCTGCGCAGGGGCAAACGACGTTCCGGCTGTTGCTGCCGGTTGCATCAGGGAAAACGAACGCATGAAACCGCCACGGGTACTCATTGTTGAGGATGACGCATCTATCGGCCTTGTGGTGAGCGCCGCGCTTCAAGCGGAGAATATCGAAACGTCATTATGTGATTCTGTGGCGTCGCGCGACACGGCTTTGGCCAGTGGACATTTTGATTTGATGCTGACCGATGTCATGTTGAAGGACAGCGATGGCCTGACCACGTTGAAAGAGGCGATGGAAAAAACGCCTGACATGCCGGTCATCATCATGTCCGCGCAGAACACGCTGGAGACCGCAGTGCGCGCTAGCGAGATTGATGCGTTTGAGTATTTTCCAAAACCCTTTGATCTGAATGATCTCGTTCTGGCGGTGAAGCAAGGCATCGAAAAACGGCGATCAACGGCGCAAGATCCGTTCGAGTCGCTCACCGAGGCCAATCTTCCGATGATTGGACGAAGCGCCGCGATGCAGGATGTTTACCGCATGGTCGCACGGCTTTTGCGGAATGACTTGTCGGTGCTAATCTCGGGCGAAAGCGGCACGGGCAAGGAGCTGGTAGCCGACGCGATCCATAATCTGGGGCACCGCAAAACAGGCCCCTTTGTCGCGGTCAACATGGCGGCGATCCCAAGCGAACTGATTGAAGCTGAATTGTTCGGCCACGAAAAAGGCGCGTTTACGGGAGCCGTTGGCCAATCCATCGGTCGGTTTGAACAGGCCCAGGGCGGCACATTATTCCTCGACGAAATTGGCGACATGCCCATGCACGCGCAGACACGATTATTGCGCGCATTACAAAGCGGCGTCATTAGCCGTATCGGCGGCAAAGCCAGCATCCGCTTAGATGTACGCATCGTCGCAGCGACCAACCAGAATTTGCCAACATTGATCGAAAAAGGCGGCTTTCGTGAAGATTTATTCTACCGCCTGAATGTCGTCCCGATCGAAATGCCGCCATTGCGCGACCGGACGGAAGATATTGGCCTGCTTGCGCAACATTTCTTGATGATGGCGGCGAAAGATGGTCTGCCGATGCGGAAAATCGATGACAATGCCATTGGCCATTTGATGGTGATGCCGTGGCGCGGCAATATTCGCGAACTGAAAAACCTAGTCTACCGTCTCGCTTTGTTATGTCGCGAAGATACCATTACGGACGCAACGATCATGCAATTTGTTGAACCGGCGCATGACGCAGAACCGCCCATCCAAGGGGCAAGTTTTGAAGCAGCGGTGGCGCAGTTTTTAAGGGATCAGCGTCAGCGCGGATCAATGCGTGAAAAACTATATCCACGCGCACTGGCGCAATTCGAAATCCCGTTGCTTCAGCATGTGATGAAGCAAGTGAAGGGTAATCAGTTAAAGGCGGCGGCTTTGTTGGGTATAAACCGCAATACCTTGCGTAAAAAATTGACTGACTATGGCATTGGCCCTTCAGGCGGGGGCATTGGCCCTTCAGGCGGGCGTTAGATGGATGAATTAACGCGATACGTTGCCAGAAAACCACTATTTTGTGCTTTTCAGGCAACGCAAGGAATGCCACAGTGTCTTTATGGCAACAATGGACCTTGAGGAAGAACGCGCTGCAACGTCCGCTGTCCGTCGTCTTTTCGAACGGGTTGCCGATCTTCTGGGCAAAAGTCAGTCCATAAAGTTTTTGGAAATTGCCAGCGCCGTGATGTTGATCGTCGCGGGCCTTGTCACGGCTATGCTTTTGGTGGGGCAAGGGCCGCAATCGGAACCACTGGCGCCTGCTGCATCGGCGACAATGCTGGTGAGCAACTTGTTGCCAGCGACATTGCTTCTTGTTCTTTTCGGGCGGCGCGTGGCGCTGAAGCGAGCGGAGAATAGCAATATTGGCAGCAAGCAATTGCTGCACGTCCGTTTGGTGGCGATTTTTTCGGCGATCACTGCGGTGCCTACGGTTCTTCTCGTCATCTTCGCATCATTGCTGTTTCAAAGCGGTATCCAATTTTGGTTCTCGGGCTCTGCGCGCGGGATGTTGGAAAATGCGGGGGAATTGGCAAAGGGCTATTATGAAGTAAACGCCAAGGATGTCGGCGACGAAACGGTCACGATGGCGGGTGATTTCCGAAATGCATTAAGCCAAACCAACGCCAATGATCCCGCTTTTTTGAGTTATTACTTGGACCAAGTGTTCCGCAGGCGGTTAAGCGAATCTGCAATTGTGTCAGTTGGTGACGATGGAGTTCAAAGGACAGAAGCGGTCGCGACTGAAAATGATGGCCGGAAGCAGGACTGGATCGCTGCCGACATTTTGAGGAAACTGAACGCAGGCGAGGGCATGGTTATTACCAGCCGCGCAGATAGAATTGAAGCTGTCACTATATTGTTCGACACACCGCGAAGCTATTTATACGCAAGCCGCGCCTTATCAGTTCCATCCTTCGCGCTTGGGAAAAAAGCGCAATCGGTGCTTCAAGATTATGACGATATGGTCAGTCGGGCACGCACGCTGCAAATCCAGTTCAATCTTGCGCTGTATTTTGTGTCGTTGATGATTATCGGGATCACTTTGTGGGTCGCCTTGCGGGTTGCCGACCGCCTTGTACGTCCGGTGAATAATCTCGTGAACGCTGCACAATTGATTGCAGAGGGTGATTTATCCGCGCGAGTCACAATTGACCAATACCGCAACGATGAAGTTGCCTTTCTTGCGCAATCCTTCAACCGCATGACCGAACGGCTGCAGCAACAGACCAGCGTGTTGTTAGCGACCAATCATCAACTCGGTGAACGACGTCTATTTATCGAGGCCGTTCTTGAATCTGTGTCCGCCGGTGTGGTTTCTATCGATGGGGATGGCGTGGTACAACTCGCCAACTCTACTGCGGAAAAGCTGCTGAAAAATACATTCAAAACGATCGTGGGTCAAAAGTTTGCAAGCGTCGCGCCTACACTGGCTGCATTAGCCAGCGAAAGCCCGCGCGGCGTGGTGCAATTGGCGGATGGACCTGAACCACTCACGGTGGCTGTAACCGTCTCCCCGCGAGAGCAGGGCAGTGTGGTGACCTTTGAAGATATTAGCCAGCAATTGGCAGACCAACGCAGCGCGGCATGGTCGGACGTTGCGCGCCGTATTGCTCATGAAATCAAAAATCCGCTGACCCCGATACAGTTGGCCGCAGAGCGCCTGCAACGGCGGTTTGGCAAAAATATTGTCCAAGACGAAGCAATATTCGAGCAGTTGACGAGCACAATCGTCCGCCAAGTCGGTGACTTGCGTAACATCGTCGACGAATTCTCGTCCTTTGCACGCATGCCGAAGCCGTTGTTCCGTGCCGAAAACGTTCATGACATTGTGGGCCATGCAGTGTTCATGTTTGAGGTGGCACATCCCGATATCAGCTTTACCTATAATCAGGATGGCTCGTTTCCCACATTGATCTCTGACCGGCGTCAGCTGGGGCAGGCGATCACGAATATTCTCAAAAATGCGGTAGAATCGATTGAAGAGAAAAAGAAAACGGGCGACGTCGACGGTGCGATTGTTGTCGATCTGGTGGTGGAAGACAGCGGCCTGACCATTCGGATTGCAGATAATGGTATTGGCCTGCCGTCGGATCGTCAGCGGATTATGGAGCCCTATATCACCAACCGGGCAACAGGTTCGGGGCTTGGCCTGGCCATCGTGAAAAAGATTATCGAGGAACATTTCGGAGAGATTTCTCTGTCTGACAACAAGCCAGATGGCGCGGTTGTGACGTTGAAGTTCAATCCGGAAATCGTGGCGTTGCGCGTGGGGAAGCTAAATGCGTCCCCGCCACCTTCCAATTCAGATGAGGTTATGGGCTAATATGGCACTCGACATACTGATTGTAGACGATGAACAAGACATTCGGGACTTGGTCTCCGGTGTCCTTGATGACGAAGGATACGGCACCAGAACCGCAGCCTCCGCAGATGAAGCATTGGCTGCACTGGATGAACGGCTTCCGTCGCTTATCCTTCTGGACGTTTGGCTGCGCGGGTCTTCCATGGACGGCATTGAGTTACTGCGCGCCATCAAAATCCGCGATCCGCAAATCCCGGTTATCGTGTTCTCGGGCCATGGGAATATCGACACTGCTGTTGCTGCCATTGGGCAAGGTGCGGTCGATTTTATCGAAAAGCCATTTGAAGCCAGCAAGTTGCTGCACCTCGTTTCAAAGGCAACCGAAACGGAACGGCTGCGTGCTGAAAATGCCGACCTTAAGGCGCGTGTTGGGCATTCGGAGGAACTAACCGGTTCGTCGGTATCGATCAACGCGGTACGCGCAACGCTGAAGAAGGTCGCTGGCACAGGAAGCCGAATGCTTATCACTGGACCGGCAGGTGTGGGCAAAGAGGTTGCTGCACGGTTGCTGCATAGCTGGAGCCCGCGGGCAGGGTCGCCTTTCGTGTCCGTAAGTGCCGCGCGATTGTCTCCTGAAAGATTTGACGAAGAATTGTTTGGAATCGAACAGGATGGCCGTCTCGTGCAGGCGGGCATGTTGGAGAAAGCGCATGGCGGGACACTGTTCCTAGACGAAGTTGCAGACATGCCGCGCACCACACAAGGCAAGATCCTGCGGGTGTTAACTGACCAGAGCTTCGTTCGGGTAGGCGGTGACCGGCAAATACGTGTCGACGTCCGCTTTGTGTCGGCCACTGCGCGTGATCTGGCTGTCGAAATTTCCGAAGGCCGGTTCCGCGAAGATTTGTTTTACAGGTTAAACGTCGTTCCGGTCGAAATTCCACCCTTGTCAGGGCGGCGCGAAGATATCCCCGACCTCGTCAACCATTATGCCGCGCGCTTTGCATCTGAACATCGCATTTCGCCACCTAACTTCTCCGGCGATGCGATGGCAGCACTTCAGGCATGCGAATGGCCGGGCAACGTTCGGCAATTGCGTAACATCATTGAACGCACCATCATATTGGCGCCGGCAGAAGGCGTTGCGACAATTGAGGCTGATATGCTGCCGTCAGAAATCATCAACAGCTATGAAGGCGCAGAACATAATGTAACGTCTCTTATGGGAGCGCCATTACGTGAGGCGCGCGAAGCATTTGAACGCGAATATTTGCGGGTGCAGATCAAACGTTTTTCCGGCAATATCTCAAAAACAGCGGCTTTTGTCGGTATGGAGCGCTCAGCGCTGCACCGGAAGCTAAAGCTATTGGGCATTTCCGTCCGCAAAAATGCAATCGATTTTAGCGACGACGCAGAGTCTTGAGTGCAATTGCGAAGTTGGTGTTATTCGTGTAATATCCATATTGCTGTGCTTTGTGGTTGCTTGATGGGCAATCTGCGACATTCGGCGTAACGATAAATATAAACGGATAATCACAATGACTGAAAAAAATAACGGACTTCAAGACCTCTTTCTGAACTCCCTCAGAAAATCGAAGACCCCTGTGACTATGTTTTTGGTGAAGGGCGTAAAACTTCAAGGTGTTGTAACGTGGTTTGACAACTTCTCGGTGCTGTTGCGCCGCGATGGCATGTCGCAGCTTGTCTATAAGCATTCTATATCGACAATTATGCCGTCGACTTCACCGGACCGTTCATTATTCGATGATATGATGTCGCGCACCACGCACCGGCCTGGCATGCTGCAGGATGTTTTTCTTTACGCTATGTGTGATAAGAATGAATCCGTTACGACGTTTCTGGTGAATGGCGTGATGCTTCAGGGCGCTATTGTCGCTTATGACCTTTTTTCGGTCATGCTGGAACGTGATGGCACGACGCAGCTTGTATATAAGCATGCCATATCCACCATTCAGCCAGCGCACGCCGTTAACCTTGCGGAATATAATCAGGGCGTCGACGAGATTGATATTTGAGCGGGTTTGAACGCAGCGAGACTGATGAGTTCGCGCGTGGCGCGCGCGCTTTGGTTATTTATCCAGAGCTGCCTGGACGGGCCTCTGTGGGTCCGGAGGCGCGCCTTGCCGAAGCTGAGGGGCTTGCACTCGCGATTGGCCTGAATGTTGTTCGCAAAAAGCATTATCGGGTGCGTTCACCGCGGGCGGTGACGCTGCTCGGCGGTGGTCAGGTTGAAGAAATAGCCGAAATGGGCCGCGATCTTGAGGCCGATCTTTTGATTGTGGATGCTTCGCTGACCGCCATACAGCAACGTAATCTTGAAGAACGCACCGGACTGAAGACGATTGATCGGACTGGGCTGATCCTTGAAATTTTTGGCGAACGCGCGGCTACAGCCGAAGGACGGCTGCAGGTCGAGTTAGCGCACCTTGACTATCAAGCGGGTCGCTTGGTCCGTAGCTGGACTCACTTGGAGCGGCAGCGCGGTGGTTTCGGCTTTCTGGGCGGTCCAGGTGAAACGCAGATTGAGGCCGACCGTCGTATGATCCGGGACCGCATGGCGCGGTTGCGGCGCGAATTGGAGGAGGTGAAAAGGACCCGTTCTTTGCATCGCGCCCGGCGCAAACGCGCACCTTGGCCGGTGATCGCTTTGGTGGGCTATACCAACGCGGGTAAATCGACTTTGTTCAATCGGTTGACGCGTGCGGCCGTCCTGGCCGAAGATATGTTGTTCGCGACGTTAGACCCAACGATGCGGCAAATTACGCTACCGGGGGTGGAAAAGGCGATATTGTCCGACACTGTTGGTTTCGTCTCTGACCTGCCAACGCAATTGATCGCTGCCTTTCGCGCGACGTTGGAGGAAGTCATATCGGCTGACATTATCGTCCATGTGCGTGACATTTCTCATCCCGAGAGCGATGCGCAGCGTGACGATGTTTTGCAGATTTTGCGCGATTTGGGCGTTTTGGACGACGATCTGGCGGCGAATCAGCCCCGGATGGTGGAAATTTGGAACAAGTTGGATCTTTTGGATGATGCTCGGCGGGCGGAGTTATCCGGCATGGCCGCGCGCGATGAAAATATCTTGATGATATCGGCCGAGACAGGTGAGGGCATTGATGTATTCAAGGCATACCTGGCTGCGCTCATTGCCAAAGGAAACGATCTGCGCACTGTCAAATTGCGCACTGACGATGGCGCGGCTTTAGCTTGGTTGCATGGACGCGGTGTGGTGAGCAGGCAGTATGTTGACGGTGACATTGTCTCAATCGATGTGTCATTGAGCCGCCAATTGTGGGGCCAGTTCGAAAAACAGTTCGAAAAACAAATTGAACAGCCCGAAACTTAAGCCTGTGTCTTAATTTTTCTCTTTTACTTTCGCTTGTTGCCAAAGTTCTTCTTTTTCATCGAGTGACAAACCCACAAAAGCGTTGCCGGCAGACATTTCCATGTCGCGAAACCGCCGTTCGAACTTGGCGCTCGCTTGCTTCAGTGCATGTTCTGCGTCCACTTTATGAAAGCGCGCGAAGTTGACGACGGCGAATAGCAAATCGCCTATTTCTTCCTCTACCTGTTCGGCTGAATTAGCTTCGCTAACTTCTTCTAATTCCTCTATTATTTTATCACGTGCACCTGACTGGTCTGGCCAATCAAACCCTGTGCGCGCCGCGCGTTTTTGAATTTTCTGTGCGCGCAATAAAGCGGGAAGGGCGAGGGCAACTCCTGCTAACGCGCTGTTGTCTTCATCTCCGCTGCGTTCGGCGGCCTTTATGACTTCCCAATTGTCCGGCACCTCATGACGTGTAGCGGAGGCATCCACGAACACATGCGGATGGCGACGCACCATTTTATCACAAATGCCACTAACGACGTCTTGCAAGTTGAACGCGCCAAGTTCGGAAGCCATCTGGCAATGAAACACGACCTGAAGCAGCAGGTCGCCAAGTTCATCCTTGAGCGATACCAGATCATTACGCTCAATCGCATCGGCAACTTCATAGGCTTCTTCAATTGTATATGGCGCAATCGTCGCAAAGTTTTGCTCAATATCCCAGGGACAGCCTGTGTCACGATCACGCAGGCGCACCATGATATCCGTAAGAGGGGTAATGTCAGCGCTCATCGGTTCACCATATCAATAAGTTCGATAATATATATTATGTTAAGTAATTCGTAATATCAGCATTGCATAAGCGTCAATTGCAATGGGCTTATTCATGGTCGTAGGACCATCATATTCGCTTCCACGCGCCAACTTTGCATGCTGTTGAGGAAGTTCATGCCCAGTACATTGACCTCGCCAAAACGCTCCGACACGACAACTTGATGGTTCTCGATGCTGTGCGGGCCTACAGTCAATGACCGAACGTTTGCACGCTTGGCGACTATACGGCCGTTTGCGGTGCCAAGGATGATTGGATAGCCATCGGCTTCAACGCCGGCTTCTCTCGCTGTAGTCGCATTGATCGCTGTCATCGTCGCGCCACTGTCGACCATGAAGCGGACGGGTTTGCCGTTTATGTTGACCGTGAGCCAATAATGGCCATCATCCTGACGGCGCAACTCTATTGCTTCGCTGCTGATATTTTGTCCGGCGGTGCCCGATATGTCGGCTTTAACGCGATCCCAGATGCCGATAAATTCAAACCGGAAGCTGAAAATGGCAAATAAGGTCGCAAAAATGGCGATCCAAGCAAGCCCTGCCTTGGCAACATAGCCCAAGGGTAAGCGGCGCGCGGCAAGCGAGCTAACAAGTAGCAATAGGCAAACAACGCCCCAAATCATCGATGGTCCGTCTTCCATGATGTTCATCGACTTGCTTTCGTAAACAGGTCGTAGAAATTGTCTGAAGTTTGCTGTGCAAGGCCTTCCGCTGCAACGTCACGTAGCTGTGCCACAAAGCGCGCGGTATCGACCACAAAGGCTGGCTCTCCGGTTCTACCGCGATGCGGTATCGGCGCCAAAAATGGGGCATCGGTTTCCACCAGCAATCGATCTGCGGGCAACCATTTGGCTATATCTTGAAGGTCTTTGGCGTTCTTAAACGTCACGATACCCGACAGCGAGATATACAGACCCAAATCCAACGCAACCCGCGCAAATTCGGCGCTGGCGGTAAAGCAATGAATAACGCCGGTGAATGGCCCTTCCCGCATTTCTTCGGTCAGTATCGCTGCCGTGTCGGCTTCCGCATCGCGGGTGTGGATGATGATCGGCAGGCCAGTTTCGCGCGACGCCTTAATATGCTCGCGAAACCCCGTGCATTGCTGCGCCCGGTCGCTTTTGTCGTAATAATAATCGAGGCCTGTCTCGCCAATAGCGACCACACGGGGATGTGCGGACTTTGCAACGAGTTTAGCACAGTCCATGCCGACATGTTGGTCGGCCTCATGCGGGTGAATGCCGATGGATGCCCACACATCCTTTTCTTGCTCGGCAAGGCCAATGACCTCATCCCACTCGCGCTCTCGCGTCGAAATATTGAGCATCGCCGACACTCCGCTTTCGCGCGCCCGCTTTAGTATCTCAGCCTGTTGTTCAACCAAGCCCTTGTAATTGAGGTGGCAGTGGGAATCGACAAACATCAGACGGAGGCCCCCTCCTCCGCTGGCAATTCAAGCCGCGGAAACAGTCCTGTTGGTTGGGCAATTTGGAAACCGCCTTCGGCCAGCGGCGAAAACCAATGCGTCCCGGCACGCGCATAATTACGCACATCCTGCGGCACACCCATTTGATCGAGCAGCTTAGTGGCTGACCCGGGAATGATTGGCTGCACGGCTATGGCTAATTGCGCGATGCAGATGAATAACGTCGCCAACACCGTCTCCATCCGCTCGGGATCGGTTTTCTTAAGCGCCCATGGTGCCTGCACGTCGACATAGGCGTTACATGCAAACACGGCCTGCATCCAAGTTTCCAAAGCCTGCGACATGGCCAGTTCTTCGAAATGCACCGGAATTTGCGTCGAAACGACATTGCCGACCAATTCCAGCAAGGCCTGGTCATCAGCATGATGGCCGTGAATCGCAGGAAGATAGCCTTCGCAGTTTTTGAAAATCAGCGACAATGTCCGCTGCGCCAGGTTGCCAAAACTGTTCGCCAAATCAGCGTTTACCCGCGTCACAATGGCTTCGGGACTATAGCTGCCATCCTGCCCAAAGCTGACTTCGCGCAGCAGGAAATAGCGCAATGCGTCGACACCAAAGAGCTGCGCTAGTTCCATTGGGTCGACGACATTGCCCAAGGATTTCGACATTTTCTCCCCGCGCGACAACAGAAAGCCGTGGCCGAACACCATTTTTGGCAAGGGCAAGCCTGCCGACATCAGGAATGCGGGCCAATATACGGTGTGGAACCGGACAATGTCCTTGCCGATGATATGGATGCTAGCTGGCCAGAATTTGCGCCATTCTTCGGTGTCATTTGGAAAGCCAATGGCGGAGATATAGGTGGTCAGCGCATCCAGCCAGACATACATGACATGGTTCTCGCTGCCCGGAACCTTAACCCCCCAGTCAAAGCTGGTGCGCGAAACGGATAAGTCCTTCAACCCGCCTTCGACAAATTTGACGGTTTCGTTCTTGCGGCTGTCGGGGCGCATAAAACCCGGGTTCGCGGCGTAATAATCCAACAAAGGTTGTTCATATTTGGAGAGCCTAAAAAACCAGCTTTCTTCAACGGTCCATTCAACGGGTGTACCCTGGGGCGACAGCTTTTGTCCCCCTTCCCCGTCGGTAAGCTCGGCTTCGTCATAATAAGCTTCGTCGCGGACAGAGTACCACCCCTCGTAGCGGTCCAGATAGAGATCGCCATTGGCCTCAAGTCGTTTCCAGATCGCCTGGCTCGCTGTGTGATGGCTATCGGCTGTCGTTCGGCAAAAATGGTCGAAAGAAATATCAAGTGTTACGCACATTTGTTTGAAATAGGATGACATTTCATCCGCAAGATCGCGCGTTGCCCTGCCCAACCCGCGTGCCGTCTGGTCCATTTTTAGGCCATGTTCGTCCGTGCCAGTGACGAAACAGACTTCTCGGCCATTCAGCCGCTGAAAACGTGCAATAGCATCTGTGGCAATTGCCTCATAGGCGTGGCCGATGTGCGGTTTCCCATTGGGATAAGCGATTGCGGTGGTGATGTAGAAAGGTTCGGACATGGAAACTCTTAATATTGGCTATGGGCGCGCTGTATGCGCTTGAATCGATGCCAGCAAGCTTCCCATTTGGAAGACAACGCTTTGTTTGTCCAAACTTAACGCAATGGCCCGCGCGGCAAGCCCGCTTGCTGCCTCCCAAGCGGCGACACCATTACTCGCCTGCGTGGCATCAAGCTTGCGGGTGTATTCCGCGATTAGGGACGGCGCACGGCGCAAGAAAGCCTCATAACGCGGCTGTGCAGCCTTTAACGCCAGCCTGTCTGCCAAACCACTGCGCAGTGCATTGTCGCGGTCACCCGTACGCAAGATCGACATCATGGCGTCCTCAATTTCCTTGAGGTCAAGGCCAAGAAAATCAAGCGCTTGCCCCGGTGTGCCATTGCCCAAGCGGATAAGGGCTTGAAGCTCGTCTGCACCGACCTCTGGCACCGCGCGGTGCAAAACGTTGGTCATGTCGGCGTCACTCAATGCCTCAAACCGAAGGATCTGGCAGCGCGACCGAATGGTGGGCAGCAATCGGTCACTGGCATGGCTCACGAGGAAGAAAAAGGTGCCAACCGGCGGTTCCTCCAGCGACTTGAGCAAGGCGTTGGCCCCTCCCCGCTCCAGGTCGTCCGCAGCATCGATGATGATCGCGCGTCTGTTGCTTAAACCGGGACGTGTGGTCAGCGAATGTTGCAACCCGCGGATTTGATCGACGGTAATGCTGCGCTTGAACTCGGTGGCATCATCAATGTCCTCATCCTCCTTCAACGGCTCCTTGGGTAGCCGCTTCACGGACAGGATATCGGGATGCGACCCACGCGCAATCATGCTCCCATAAGCATTCTCCGGGTCAACCAGCATGGCCGCAGCCCGCATTGCAAAGGCAGACTTGCCGATGCCTCGTGGCCCAGATAAAATCCAGCCATGGTGGATCTTATTACCATCACGAGCGGTCGCGAATTGCCGCCACGCCTTATCATGTCCGACGTAATCGTTCATGCAGGCTCCAACAGGTCGCTAATTTCGGTCAGTAAGCGCGCGGTTACCTCGTCCGCTGCACCCGACGCATCGACAAGCCGCACGCGCGGTTCACACTCGGCAAAGCTCACAAAGGCGATATCGACGTCCGAATGGAAGGTCTCCGTGCGGCCCTGAATTCGGTCGGGCTGGTTCTGGTCACGTGCAGCCGCGCGGTTTGCGGCCTCTTTGGTATCGAGCCGCAACACTAAGGTTCGGTCGGGCAACATGCCATGGCTGCCGATCTGATGCAGCGTCATGATGTCAGCATCGGACAGGCCGGAGCCCGCACCCTGATAGGCCCGACTGCTGTCGATAAAGCGGTCGGAAATGACCCATTTCCCGCTGGCCAAGGCTGGCTCGATAAGACGGTCGACATGGTCGCTGCGTGCGGCGGCGAACAACAATGCCTCGGCGCGTGGCATCCACCGTTCCGCGCTTCCGCCAAGGAGCAACTGCCGGATGGTTTCCGCGCCCTCGGTCCCACCTGGTTCGCGGGTTAACAATACCTCAAATCCATGTTGGGTGATGAACGCGGCAAGCGCCGCAATCTGGGTCGATTTGCCAACCCCCTCGCCGCCTTCAATGGATATGAAACGGCCGCGCGCGGTCACAGGCGCACCCATATTGGCTGGCTCGTTAAGTCGTCCGCAGTATCAGGCATAAAATATCTGTTCCGTCGTCATATAACGCGAATGGCAGGGCCATTTGCTCTCGCCATCCGATAGGCGAATTTATCCGCCGCGTATAGCGGTCAGCAGACGCCACTCCAAAACCTAATTACGCAATTCATCCGCCAACAATCCGACCGACAGCGCATAGAAATTCGAACAATTATAATCCAATATGACGCGGTAATTCCCGCCGAGCAGATAGGCCGTATTGCCAACGCCATCGGGTTCAATCAACGTCGCCATCATATTGTCATTCGGCCAAAAGCCCCGCTGCGGTGATATTCCCAATTCCCGCCATTCGGCGATTGTCCGCCATTGGCTGTGCCGTGCAAAGACGCGGGGGCATCGCGGCGACGACATAAGCGACCGCATGACGCCGCGATTGAACGACGCCGGCACATTGACCGCAAATCCCCATAACTCACCACGCCGCCAGCCGGCATTGACGAAATAATTGGCGATGGAGGTCATGGCATCGACTTCGCTACGCCAAATGTCGGCATAGCCGTCACCATCACCATCGCGGGCAAGCCGCAAATAAACCGACGGCAAAAATTGTGGCTTACCCAGCGCCCCGGCCCAGCTTCCGGTGATCGCATATTGCGGCACGCCTTTGTCGATCATTTTAAGCGCCGCGATCAATTCACCCTCGAACAACGCCCGGCGGCGTCCTTCATAGGCCAAAGAGGCCAAGGCTTCGGGTGCGTTGAAATTGCCCATGACGGACCCATAATTGGTCTCATGCCCGTAAATGGCGATCATGATTTCTTCAGGCACGCCGGTCTCATCCTCAATCCGCTGGAGCAAAGGGCGAAGCTCTGTATATTTGGCGCGGCCCCGGCTGATGCGCGATGCATCGACATGGCGCGCTTTATAGGGCGCAAAATTGGGCACGGGCGCGCTGGACGCACCTTCGGGCTGCTGCCGGTCAAGCCGCACCACGCGGTCATTATAGGTAATAGACGGCAACACGCGGTCGAGCGTCGCTTGTGTCACACCCTCACGCAGAGCGCGTTGCCGCACTTGCGATAAATAAGACCTAAAACCGGCCTCCTGCGTTTCTGTGCCCGGTGCAGAGCCAGCGGCCCCATCCTGCGCCAGACTCGCCGGACCAAGCACCGAGGCACTCGCACATATTGCCAACGTCATCACAATTTTACGGTAAAAGCGCACGGGACTCCCTCATATTTGATTGGGACATAGTGCCACAGACAATACAGGCTGTGAATTGTTTTGGTCTTGTCGAACAACCATTTCATCGCGTGGCTTGGCCAAGGGGCACATCATCTACGCTTGCCATCGCAAAGCGCACTAGCTAGGGGACGCATCGTAAGCGGACAGGTGGCCGAGTGGTTTAAGGCAACGGTCTTGAAAGCTACCGTAGCTTGTCAGCGGAACGAGTGAATAGGAGTAAAGTTACAAGGGGTTGGTGGTGGTGTGCGGCAGGGGTGAAATCACCCATAAGGCGACCGTAAGCTGCCAGCCACTGAATCGTTTGGAAGCGTGGCCGAGTGGTTGAAGGCTCCAGTCTTGAAAACTGGCATACGGGCAACTGTATCGTGGGTTCGAATCCCACCGCTTCCGCCACTAAGGGCGGGCAATGACCGAAGCAAAGCCGACATTGTATGCGGGCCTGTCTCACGTCACCTATGGCGGCGAGCCGTTCGACCTCGGCCATGGCATTACCCTCCGATCGACCTACGCCCATCTTTTCGCTGCGAACATGATGGCATTCGCCAGAGCCGCCGATGGAAAAGCTCACCCGGCACCGTGGCGCGCGGCGCGAGGCGGGTTCGGCTACGACATCGAGGCGGAGCTGGCGGTTCCCACAGGCGGCCAGTTGCCCGGAGGCCTCAGCGCAGACGATGCCGTGTGGCTGATCGCCGCGCTCTTGCGGCTGGCGGAATATGCCTATCTCATGGTACCAGTCATTTCGGACGTTTCGTTCGACGAGGCGCCAACGTCGAAGCAGGAACCGCTTCTTCGACCTTTCGAGATCGAACCGCGCATACTCCACTCGGGCAGCGACGAGGTATCGCGCATCAGCGCCGGAAATCTTACTTGGGTGAAATCGATCTGGCCGCGCACGGCAGAACTGATGCGGACATGTTCGCCGCTCAATGTGGCGCTTCGTGCGGCGGACGCCTGCACCGTTCGGGGCCGAACAGCCTCCGCGTTGCTTATGGCATGGGGCGCGCTCGAAGAACTGTTCGCGCCGTCGCGTGCCGAGCTTCGCTTTCGGGTATCCGCGCACATCGCGGCATACCTTGAGCCGGTCGGGCCAAAGCGACTCGAATTGTTTAAGTCGGTGGCCGACCTCTACAACGTTCGCTCGAAGGCCGCTCACACGGCGCAGGACGCCGAGGTCGCTGCCTTGGTTCAAAGCTTCGTCATCCTACGAAATGCGCTCGTTCGGATGGTCGATGAGGGCGCAGTCCCGACGCAGGCCGATTTTGAGAAGCGCCTGTTCTGCGGTGACGGCGAATGATTATCGACGGCGCAACGAACTGGGGCCAGGACGGCCCACGCCCCTCTGCCGAGGGTTTCGACATCGAGATGCGGTCGAAGTCGATCTACGAGTGGGTCCGGCAGGTGCGCGGTGGCGTGCTTGCTGGCGCTTTCACAGTCGAGCGGCACATCAGCAGTGCCATTATCTACTTCGTGTTGGGCGACCGCATCACCCGTCCCGAGGTGCAGGAAGCCTTCGACGAGGGGCTGCTAGGGCCGCTGACCTTCGAGCGCCGCATCAGTGTGGTCATGCTCATCGCGCCACACATCCTCCCGCCCGATGAGGTGGCATCGCTCAAGGCAGGCCTGAACGAGTTCCGAACCCTTCGGAATGCGATGGCGCACAAGCCGTTCTGGCTCCACCCGAAACTGAATGACAAGGGCGAGGTCGTGGACCTCCTGCCAATGATCCAGCGCGGAAAAGCACCCCTACCCCTGACCACGGCCTTCATTGAGCAGGTCAACACGCTCATCGGTGGATTGATTGGCAAGACCGCCGCACTGGCCGCTGCTGTTTCGCTGACCTCGCTTACGTCAGGCTTGTCGGAAGACGGGCACGCCGACGAAACTGGTGAAGGCCCGGCGGACTAAGGCTCAGATCCATCCGTTTCTATGTTTGCCGTAGGTCATAGCAACGCTCCGCACCCGAGTGTGCGAGGCGCTGGCAGCGTCAAGAGCGAAGGAGGTAGACTCCCCGCTGCTGGGTCAGTTTGATTATCGTCCAACGGTTTCCGATGGGACGGGCGCGGCGCAGCAGGCCGCGCACGGCTGCGCTGTCACCTTCACCAGCGCTGCGGCTTTCTCTGGTCTTTCACGTTTTTGCAGTCTGAGCACATGCGAACGGCGCGCATATCACCGCTTTCAAACACCAGCGCCTTCAGATCAGCATACCACCACGTCTCATTGCCCCGTAAAAACTGCTTTGCGCTTTTCCACAAAGGCCCGCGCGCCTTCTTTTGCGTCGGCGGTGCTTCCTGCGATCCTCTGCCCTTCGGCTTCGGCGAGCAATTGTTCGGCGTAAGAGTTTTCCAGTCCGGTTAGGATATTTTTGCGCATCACCGCATAGGCCACTGTGGGGCCGTTGGCGAGCCGGGTCGCCAGTGCGCGGGCTTCTGCGTGCAACGCTTCATCTTCCACGCATTTGTAGATCATGCCCCAATCAGCCGCTTTTTCACCGCTGATTTTCTCTCCGAGCATCATCATTTCGGTTGCGCGCGCTTTGCCGACCAAGCGGGGTAGCATCCACGATGCACCTCCGTCGGGGACGAGGCCGATATTCACAAACGCCTGAAGGAAATAGCCTGATTTGCCTGCAATGACAAAATCGCCGCATAGACCGATGGAGCAGCCAACCCCCGCCGCCGCGCCGTTGATGGCGGTGACGATGGGCATATTCAGACGCGCAAGGTTCATCATCAGCGGGTTATAATGCCGGGTCAGTGCGATGTAGCTGCCCTCCCCCCGATTAACTGCTCGGTCGCCGCGAGCGGAGAGGTCTGCGCCGGAACAAAATCCGCGTCCTGCGCCCGTAAGGACAAGACACCGTGCATCGCCAAGACCATTGGAAACGGCATCATTTATTTCACCCGCCATTTCGAGCGAACAGGCGTTCATGCGTTCGGGACGGTTGAGGGTGATGGTTGCGATCCTGTCGGCAACATCCAAAGTGATCGTTTCATACGTCATCATTACGCGCCCTCCTCCGGCGCTTGTCCTGCTATCGCCTAATTCAGTCACGTGTTCCGAGCAAGTCGCGTGCGACCACCCAATTGTGAATTTCGCTTGGCCCATCATAAATGCGCATCGTCCGCAATTTGTTGGACAACAGATACAGCGGCATTTCGCGCGTCATGCCCATCGCGCCAAACATCTGCATCGCATGGTCGACAATGTCATAGGCCGTTTCGGTGCAATAGGATTTGATCATCGAAATTTCTTGTCTGGTGTCACGCCCTTCGTCCATTTTCCATGCGCAATCATAGGTCATCAACCGCATGGCATGAATCCGCGTGGCGGCGTCAGAAACCCAATTTTGCACCGTTTGGCGGGATGATAAAGCTTTGCCAAAGGTCACGCGTTGCGGCGCATATGCGATCATCATATCAAGCGCACGCTGCGCCATGCCAATCGACCAAGACGCCATTTCTATCCGCCTTGTCCCCAACCGGACTTGCATAGGCAAAAACCCCTGTCCGCGTTTGCCCAGCAATTTCCAGCCTGGAACGCGGCAATCGTCGAGCGCAATTTCATAGGTCGCGGTGCCGTCGATCATCGGAATTTTACGCAGGACATTGAAGCCCGGTGTTTCGCGGTCGACCAGAAATGCGGACATGCCATTTCGGCCTTCGGCATTTTTGTCCGTCACGGCCATCAATATGGTAAAATCGGCCTCGTCCGCCTTTGTGATCCAGATTTTGCGGCCATTGATAATCCAGTCGTCGCCATCCTGAACGGCGGTAGTTTTCATCAATTGCGGGTCGGCTCCAGCGCCCGGTTCCGATATACCAATGGCAGAGATCGTCTCGCCGCGCACATAAGGCGCCAGATAATGTTCGCGCTGCTTTTCATCCGCCGCAGCCATCATCATGCGCAAATTGGGCGAATCTGGCGGGATTGTGTAAGGGGTAACGGTCCGTCCCAGTTCTTCGCCAACACCAACCATGGCGACCATCGGCAGGTTCATGCCGCCCACTTCCTCCGGCGCATCGAGCCCCCACAGCCCCAGATCCTTTGACACAAGGTCGACCCGCGCCTGTTCTTCTGCGGTCAGATAGCTGCCCTTACCCGCTGTCTCGCGGGCCAACACGTCGCTTTCCAGCGGCATGAGTTGGGAGTCCACAAATTTGCGGACAAGGTCTTTGAGCATCTGATGCTCTTGGGCGAGTTCGAAATTCATGGGGATGTCCTTTCAATCAATAGCTGCGCGGAAGACCGAGGACATGCTCGGCAAGATAGCTGAGGATCAGGTTGGTGCTGATCGGGGCGACGGTGTAAAGGCGGGCTTCGCGGAATTTGCGTTCGACATCATATTCTTCGGCAAAGCCAAAGCCGCCATGCGTTTGCACACACATGTCCGCAGCAGCCCAGCTTGCTTCAGAGGCCAGCAGCTTGGCCATGTTCGCTTCGGAACCCGGATTGCCGCCAGCGTCATAGGCTTGGGCAGCATGATGGACCATTAACTCGGCTGCACACATTTGCGCATAGCAACGGGCGATCGGGAACTGCACGCCTTGGTTCTGGCCAATGGCGCGACCAAAGACGTTGCGCTCCTTGGCATAGTCGCTTGCCTTTTTGATGAACCATTTGGCGTCACCAATGCATTCGGCAGCAATCAATATACGCTCTGCGTTCATGCCCGACAGGATGTAGCGGAACCCCTTGCCCTCCTCACCGATCAATGCCGATGCGGGGATGCGCATATCGTCGAAGAACACTTCGGTTGTTGAATGATTCATCATCGTGCGGATCGGCTTGATCGTCATGCCCCCACCCGCTTCGGATTTTGGGCCAACGACCTTGCGCATATCAACCAGGAAAATGGATAGTCCTTCGGTCTTGCTGGACACCTCTTCGCGCGGCGTTGTGCGGGCAAGTAGCATCATGAGGTCGGAATATTCCGCTCGGCTGGTCCATATCTTTTGGCCGTTGATGACATAATCATCGCCATCCCGCACAGCCACCGTTCTTAACGAAAGCGTGTCCGTGCCACTGGTCGGTTCAGAAACGCCAAATGCCTGCAAGCGCAGTTCCCCTGTGGCGATCTGCGGCAGATACGCCTGCTTCTGTGCCGCGCTGCCATATTTCAGCAGCGTGTTCATGATATACATCTGCGCATGGGCCGAAGCGCCATTGCAGCCCGCTGCCTGAATTTCTTCCATGATCACGGCGGCGGCATCAAGCTTTAGTCCCGAACCACCATAGGCTTCCGGGATCAGAGCGGCGAGAAACCCTGCCTTGGTAAGCGCATCGACAAATTCACTCGGGTAGGCACGTGCTTGGTCTTTTTCCCGCCAGTATTCGCCGGGAAACTCCGCGCATAATGCCTGCACCGCACGGCGTATTTCGCTAATATCCAGGCTTTCAGGCATGTTGTTGTTTCCTTTGAGCCGTTGCAGCGGTCACTTGCCTTCCGTCAGCAGCAAAAGCGGCCATTTCGATGTCATTGCCCTTCCCGCGCATGACAAGATGCAAAGCCTCGCCACAGATTGCCGGCGAAAGGCCCCGGTAGGAAAAATGTGCCAATGCATCATCGCCATATTCCCGTCGCGCCAAATCCAGTAATAATGTCGCCGTCAATGGACCATGAACGATAAGGCCGCGATAGCGCTCTTCCCCTTGCGCATAAGGCAAATCATAATGGATGCGGTGGCTGTTGAAGGTCAGCGCGGAGAAGCGAAATAAAAGCGGTTCGCTTGGAATGAGCATGCGGTGTTTGCTCCAACCCTCTGCATCGAAGCTGCCCACACCATTTTTAGGCGGTGATAAAGTAGCGTCTGGAGCGGCAGCTTCGCGATACACAATGCTTTGGATCTCCCGAACCGCAATGCCGGCTTCGCCAAAAGTTTCATGGGTGACATCGACAAAAAACAACTGGCCCGATCCGCCTGATTTTTCGGTGATGGATTGGATGCGCGACGTGCGGGTGACGGCTTCACCCAATTGCAGGGGTGCGAAAAAGTCTACTTTGCTGGATGCCCACATGCGGCGCGGCAAGGGAACAGGTGGAAGAAAGCCTTGCGGGCTGTCATCTCGCGCGGGGTGGCCGTCGGGGCCCAGTTGCGCTGTCGCCGCGTCTGGCACGCATAGGCACCAATGTAACCCCTGCGGCACTGTGCCATCGCCGCTGGCCACACAATCAAAGGTGGCAAGCCAGCGCGCCACCAAAGCATGGTCGATGCGATCTGTCCGTACTTCTTCACGTCCAATCCACCTGTCCCATATACGCATTAGTTGCGACCCTCCGTCAGACCCTTGGCTATCACTTGCGCCTGAATTTCGGCGGCACCTTCAAAAATATTCAAGATTCGTGCATCGCACAAAACGCGACTGATTTCATATTCGAGCGCATAGCCATTGCCGCCATGAATTTGTAAGCTCGCATCGGCATTGCTCCATGCTGCGCGCGCCGCCAGCAGTTTCGCCATGCCAGCCTCAATATCGCATCTTTTACCAGAATCCTTTGCGCGGGCCGCCGCATAAGTCAGTTCACGCGACATCACAAAGTCCGCCACGCTCATCGCAATTTTGTCGGCAACACGGGGGAAGCCGATGATCGCTTTGCCAAACTGCTTGCGGTTGGTGGCATAGTCCAGACCCAGCTCTAACGCGCGCTTGGCAACGCCAACGGCCCGCGCTGCTGTCTGTATGCGCGCGCCTTCGAATGTGCGCATCAACTGTTTAAAGCCTTGCCCTTCTTCGCCGCCCAGCACGGCGTCACCAGGCGCAATCATGCCATCAAATTGCAGTGCATATTCGCGCATGCCGCGGTAACCGAGCACTTCGATTTCGCTACCTGACATTCCCTCAGCCGGGAATGCATCCGCCTGCGTTCCGCGCGGCTTTGGCACTAGCAACATCGACAATCCTGCATAGCTCTTCACATCGGGGGCCGTGCGCACGAGCATGGTCATCAGGTCAGAACGACTTGCATGGGTGATCCAGGTCTTTGACCCGTCGATGATCCAATTTCCATCATCACGCCGCGCCCGTGTCTGTAACGCGCCAAGGTCGGAGCCTGTGTCGGGTTCGGTAAACACTGCCGTTGGCAGAATTTCTCCGCTGGCGATTTTCGGCAGCCAGTGCGCCTTTTGCGGGTGCGTACCGCCCATCGCGATCAGTTCGCCAGCTATTTCAGACCGGGTACTCAGCGATCCCGCGCCAATCCACCCGCGTGACAGCTCTTCTGTCACTACGCACATCACCAGCTTCGATAATCCCAAACCGCCATATTCGGTGGGAATACACACCCCAAATGTCCCGAGCTGCGCCATTTCTGCAATGGTTTCATCGGGAATCAGGTCGTTCGCAAGGTGCCATTTGTGGGCGTCTGGCAATATTCTGCTTGTGGTAAATCGCCGATATTGTTCGCGGACCGCATCCAGTTCGGCGTCGTGCATATTCTCGCTTGGCATCTGGCCATCGACCAAAGCCTGCGCTACCGCAGCCCGCGTTTTGGCTTGGTCGCTGTCGATCCAGAAAGTGCAATCTTGGGCAAGCGACTGCGCTGCGGTGCTAATCCCAAGATCTGTCGGGCGGAAAATCTCATTCTGCCCCATCGGCAAGCCGCCCGTCAGTTGCGCCAATGTTTCGGCAAAAATCAGCGACGCTATATGTTGGTCAAGCTGAGTCCCGCCGTCATTGCTCTCAAGCCAGCGGCTAACGGCTTCCAACGCGGCTACGCTGGTTGCCACCCAAGCAAAGCCATGCGCCGCGCGTTGGTCGCTATCAATAGCACGATCCGCCAAGCGCGCCACGAGTGCCGATGTCGCCGCATCGCGGTAGCGCTCAGCAGCTTTTAGAGCGGCGGCAAAATTCATGCGCGTTCAAATACCGCCGCAATCCCCTGACCGCCGCCAATGCACATCGTTTCAAGACCGAAACGGACGTCCCGGCGATGCATTTCGCGGGTGAGGTTCGCCAGTATCCGACCACCGGTTGCACCAATGGGATGGCCAAGCGATATACCCGAGCCGTTGACGTTGAGCATGTCATGGCGGCTGTCATCATCGGACCAGCCCCAGCCCTTGAGACAGGCCAGCACTTGCGGGGCAAACGCCTCGTTCAGTTCAATAAGGCCGATGTCACTCCAGCTAAGGCCGTTGCGCGCGAACAGACGCTGTGTGGCAGGAACAGGGCCATAGCCCATCCGCGACGGCTCACAGCCTGCGGCTGCCCAGCTATGGAAATAAGCGATGGGTTCCAGCCCGAGTTCTTCAAGCTTATCCTCCGCCACAACAAGGCACGCTGCGGCCGCATCATTTTGCTGGCTGGCGTTGCCAGCCGTGACGACGCCACCTTCGAGCGGACGTAAGCCAGCCATTGTTTCGACCGTGGCATCGGCGCGATAGCCTTCGTCATGGTCAAAGACGATTGGGTCACCTTTTCTCTGCGCGATACTTACGGGTACCAATTCATCATCGAACAAGCCATTTGCCCATGCGGCGGCAGCGCGCTGATGCGATCTCGCTGCATAAGAATCACAAGCTTCGCGGCTGATATTATGATCTTTTGCCAAATTTTCAGCAGTCTCAATCATACCACTAATCACGCCAAAACGCTCGACTGGCTGGCTCATCAACCGCCCTCGCGTCAACCTGTCGTGCAGCGTTAAGTTGCCTGCGCGAACACCCTTACGAATGTCGGTAGAGTAATGTTCGACATTGGACATGCTTTCGCATCCGCCAGCGACCACAACATCGCTGACGCCGGTTTGGATCATCATCGCTGCATTTGCGATGGCTTGCAGGCCGGAGCCGCAGCGCCGGTCAATTTGATAGCCCGGCACTTCGATCGGAAGCCCCGCCGCAAGCCACGCCCAATGCCCAATGCACGGCGCTTCGCCACTGCCATATCCTTGGGCAAATACCACGTCGTCCACCCGCGCCGGGTCTATCTTGGTTCGCTCCATCAACGCCTTTAAGATAATGCCACCCAACTCGCCTGCGTTGAGCGACGACAGCGCTCCACCGAATTTGCCCACGGGGGTGCGAATAGGGGCAACAATGGCGGCGCGGCGAAGCTTATTCATTTGGCAATTCCTATGATTCCAGAGTCTATAAGGCGGGCGATTTCGCCCGAGGATAGACCGAGCAATGTGCTCAGTATTTCTTCGCTATGCTGCCCGTTGCGGGGCGCTCCCTTTGCGTCGCCCCGTTGCATTTGGGGTATGGTGCCAAAAGCGCCGGCGGCAGGATAGATAAACCCGGACGGGTTGGTCCCAGAGGCGCTAAACATCGGATTATGCCCGACCAAGCGCGGATCATGTGCGGCATCCAGCATGGTCCTGTAGGCGGAATGAACAATGGCTGCCGCATCAAGCTTCGAAGCCATCATCGCGTGATCGAGCAAGCCAATCGCCCTTTCAAACAATGGATAAAGTGCATCACGATGCTCAAAGCGAAGCCCGTCATCTTTGGCGAAACTAACCCCGCGCTCCGCCTCAATCCCCTCCACTTGCGCGTTCAAGCCAAACGCTTGGATCAGGTTCGCCCATTGGCGGTGGGTCACAACCACGATCATCGTCAGCACATTGTCTTTGGTGACAAAATCGCGCCCAAACAATCCATAGACCGTATTGCCGAGACGGGGACGATTTGCCTTGTTGTGCAACACTTCGGCGATACCGCCCAGATTGGCCACAGTGCCTATGGCAACGTCCGACAGGGGAATGCGAACCTCACTGCCCTCGCCCGTCCGTTCGCGCTTGCGAATTGCCGCCAGCATCGCAAAGGCGGCATAAGCACCGCTCAGCAAATCCCATGCGGGTAAAACATGGTTGACTGGTTCGGGGCCAGGTCCAGTCATCATGGGATAGCCCACGGCGTTATTTACAGTGTAATCTAACGCGGGTGCGCCATCGGCCCAACCCATGACCCGCACGGTTACGAGATCGGCGCGTCCTTCCGCCAGTTTAGCATGCGACAGAAATCCCTCAGCAGGAAAATTAGTAATAAATTGCCCGGTGGCGCGCACCAGTTCTTGCAGCAATTCGCGTCCCTGCGGGCTGGATAAATCAAGGGCCACCGACTTTTTGGCACGGTTTAGATTTTCCCAATACAGCGAGTCATTGTCTTGCGTCACTGGCCAGCGGTGATAATCCGGACCGCCGCCAATTTGGTCGACGCGGATGACCTCTGCGCCGAACTGCGCACAATAAAGGCCAGCCGTCGGCGACGCCACAAAGGACGACGCCTCGATAATCTTCAAACCGTCCAACAAGTTATACATGCATCAGGCTTCCGACATCAGGCCTGCGCCGCCCATTCGCGCAGCATATGTTTTGCAATCTGAAGCTGCAGAATTTGCGTTGTGCCTTCATAAATCCGGTAAATGCGGGCGTCGCGGTAGAAACGTTCCGCATCATATTCTGCGAGATAACCAGCGCCGCCGTAAATCTGCACAACACGATCAACCACGCGGCCACACATTTCGGTGGCGAATACCTTTGCAGCGGCAGCCTTACGAAGCACATTCTCGCCCGCATCAGCACGGCGGGAAGCGTCTTCGAGCATAGATTCCGCAGCATAGATTTCGATGTCGCTATCGGCCAGCATTTGCTGGATCAGTTGGAAATTGGCAATTGGTTCGCCAAACGCTTTACGTTCGTTCGCATAACGCAATGCGCTGTCGAGCGCGCGGCGGGCGTACCCGGTAGCTGCTGCTCCCACCGAAAGCCGTCCATTGTCGAGGCTTTGCATCGCAAAAGCAAAGCCCTTGCCCTCTTCGCCACCCAATATCGCGTCGGCAGGTAGTTTAACATCTTCCATGACAATATCGGCAATATGGCTTCCGGCCTGACCCATTTTCTTGTCAGACTTACCAACGGTGATGCCAGGCGTGTCCATCGGCACAATGAAAGCAGAAACATGCGCATTTTTGGGTAAGGCTTCCTTACTCGTCCGCGCCATAATCAGCGCGACCTTAGCAAATGGCGCATTGGTGATGTAACGCTTGGTGCCGTTCAATACCCATCCATTGCCCGATTGGACGGCGCTGGTCTGCATGGCGGCGGAGTCTGATCCTGATCCCGGCTCGGTCAGACCAAAAGAGGCAATTTCTCCCGCAGCCAATCGCGGCAACCACTCAGATTTCTGTGCGTCAGTTCCGCCATTTTTTAATGCTGAACACACCATCCCGATGTTGATCGAGGTGATCGACCGATAACAGGGCATGGCATAGCTCAATTCACGGATGGTGCGGACATATTGCTGGATATTCATTCCCGCACCGCCATATTCTTCAGGCATGGTTAGGCCAAACAGGCCCATGTCGCGCATCTCGGTCAGGATCGAGTCCGGAATAATGTCTGTTTCGAGGATTTCCTTCTCCGCCGGAATTAACCGTTCGCGGACATATCGCTGAAGCTGGGCGATAAACTGCTCGAAAATGTCGTTATCCATGTTGCCCGCTTCCCCTCAGATATAAATATATCACTTCCGTATACGCTCTTTACCGATCAATGTTGCGCCTCTTGGCAAGGCCAAGCACATTGGGCGTTCAAACCCGCCCGCTTGATCAAATTCCGGGGCAATGTGTATCGAGCTGAGGTCGCTAGATAGGCGATAAAATATAAAAATATAATTAATTCAGTGCACTAACTATGTTATCTGAATTTTTTTCGCGTTAAGTCCATCTATAGCGAGTTGTAAGTCACCGACATTGTGTGTTGCGGCCCTTATTTCTCCGGCGTTAACTTCGAGCCACCCTCAACATTTTCATTAAAGCTCGTCACCACCGAGTCGACCAGCATCTGGATCTCTTCGGCAGCAAACTTCTCAGCGTCGGCTAGGCTTGAGCCATAAGACCGCTCGGCCTTCACCAATATCGCCTTATAGGCTGCACGTTCTGTCGGGCATGCCTCATCGGATTTTTTGATGAACGCGGTTGGGGTTAGTTTCTCTGAAACTGCAACATTGTGGACTTCAATCATGCAGTTGTTGAATGCCTTGCGCGCGTTGTCCACGGCGTCGCCCTTCATGGCGGCCATGCTGAGCAGTGCGGTTGCGATGAGTGTGATCATGTTTCAAAATCCCTGATGTTCATTCCCGGACGGTTCTGCGACCGCTGATATGATAGTTTACACAACCGTTACTGCGCAATCAATGCGCTATGACAGATTGCATTACGCGCATTCAACGGACGATTTTGCCGCCCTTTACAACCGCGTCGACCGACTCAAGCTCCCGCACATTGGCCAAAGGATCACCATCGACAGCGATGATATCGGCAAAGCGGCCAATGGCAATCGCACCGACATCCTTTTCACGGCCAAGCGCTTGCGCGGCGTTGCGGGTTGCTGCCTGAATGGCCTCAATCGGGGTCATGCCATATTCGACCATGACCTTGAACTGTCCGCCGACAAGCCCGTGCGGCATCACGCCCGCATCGGAGGCAAAGACCATCTTCACGCCAGCTTTGTGCGCTTTACGGAAATTGTCGCGCTGGATCTGCCCAACTTCGCGGTCCTTGCGCAGATTATCCTCCAACACGCCGTTTTTCGCGCCTTCGGCCTGGGTATAGTCGGTGTTGAAGATATCCATCGAGAACCACACAGGACGCACGCGCGCGGCGGCAAGCTTTATGCCTTCATCGTCGACAAGACTTGCATGTTCAATCGTATCGATACCAGCCTTGATCGCGGCCTTAATGCCGTCTCCACCATGCGCATGTGCCGCAACGCGCAGGCCCCATTGATGCGCCTCATCGGCAATTACGCGTAATTCACGTTCGGAAAGCTGCTGCTGACCAGGTTCGGTATTGCGCGAGAACACCCCGCCCGTGGCGCAGACCTTGATGACTTCAGCGCCATATTTACGCTGGCGGCGGACTTCGTAGCGCAGTTCGTCCTCGCTATCGGCGATGCCCTCTTCCTTGGAAGCGCCCTCAAGGCTTGGCGGGAGGAATGTCGAGTCGCAATGTCCGCCCGTTGCGCCGATGGAATAGCCTGCTGGCACGATCCGGGGACCAATCGCATAGCCATTTTCAATGGCTTGTTTCAGGCCAATGTCATTGCGGTTTTCCGCCCCGACATTGCGCACGGTGGTAAAGCCAGCCTTAAGCATGGCTTGCGCTGCGCCGACGGCCGACATGCCCCAGAAGCTGTCGGTAAATTCAAGGCCGCGATAGCCGCCAATATCAGCTGGGCTATCGAGATGGACATGCATGTCAATGAGGCCGGGCAATATGGTTTTGCCGGACATGTCGATATGCGTAACGTCGCTTCCCCATTTTACCGTGCGGGCATCGGCGATATTGGTGATGCGGCCATCTGCGCCGACAAAAACGGCCGGAAAATCAACCGTTTTACCGTTCAAAACATCGACCATCTTGTCGGCAGTAATGACCGTGGTCTGCGCCTGCGCAGTCGAGGACAAAATCGCGACGCCTGAAACCGCCAAGACCCGCAGATTCTTCAGCAAGTTCACACTTAATAACATACCCAATTTTCCTACATATTCCAGTTGCCGGAAAGGATGGCAAAAAATGGACGTGTAGGACAGCGAAAACGTCGTCGTCCTTATATAATCGACGTCATCCTGAACTTGTTTCAGGATCCATATTGCGACTCAAGCCGACGTTAGAAAGACACAATAGACCCTGAACCAAGTTCAGGGTGACGGTTGTATTGGTGTATTGATCCCAACCGCCTTGGCTCACATATGAATCATCTTGCCGTAAGCGCCGAGCACGCTCTCGTGCATCATCTCGCTCAAGGTTGGATGCGGGAAGACGGTGTGCATGAAATCGGCCTCTACCAATTCGGCGGTCTTGCCGATGGTGTAGCCTTGGATCAACTCGGTGACTTCCGCGCCAACCATATGCGCCCCAAGCAACTCACCGGTCTTGGCGTCGAAGACGGTTTTAATAAAGCCTTCTGCCTCGCCCAACGCAATTGCCTTGCCATTGCCCAAGAACGGGAAATTGCCGACCTTGACGTCGTAGCCAGCCTCTTTTGCCTTGGCCTCGGTTAGGCCGACACTCGCGACTTGCGGATGGCAATAGGTGCAGCCGGGAATGTTCAGCGGGTCCATCGCGTGCGGGTGGCCGCCTGCAATGGCTTCGGCGGCGATCACGCCTTCATGGCTTGCCTTATGTGCCAACCAAGGCGGGGCGGTAATGTCGCCAATCGCCCAAAGGCCGCGCACGTTTGTGCGGCACAACGGGTCGGTTTTCAGGAAGCCGCGATCCATTTCGACGCCAAGCGCTTCCAACCCGATATTTTCGGTATTGGGGACTATGCCAATGGCAACGATGCAATGCGTAAATTCCGATTGGGCGACCTTGCCGTCCTTGCCCTTGATCGCAGCGGAAACGACCGTCGCGCTGGCTTTCAGGCTTTCGACCCCTGCCCCGGTCATGATCGTCATGCCTTGCTTGGTCAGCGCCTTTTCCAGGAAGGCCGAGACATCGGCGTCCTCGACCGGCACTATGCGATCCAGCATCTCAACGACCGTCACCTCTGCGCCCATGTCATTGTAGAAACTCGCAAACTCAATGCCAATCGCACCGGACCCAATCACGAGCAGCTTCTTTGGCATTTCGGGCGGCACCATTGCGTGGCGATAGGTCCAGATGCGTTTCCCATCGGCGGGCGCAAAGGGCAAATCCCGCGCCCGTGCGCCGGTGGCGAGGATTATGTTCTTTGCGGTTAGTTCCTCGGTCTTGCCATCCTTGGTAACGGTCAATGTGTTCGCGGCGATCAACTTGCCGTCGCCCATATGAACGGTAATCTTGTTCTTCTTCATCAGATGCGTGACGCCCTGATTCAACTGCTTGGCCACACCACGCGACCGCTTCACCACCGCGTCAATATCCGCGCTTATGTTGGCGGCCATCAGGCCATAATCGCCCGCATGCTGCATATAATGATAAATCTCCGCCGAGCGCAGCAACGCCTTGGTCGGGATGCACCCCCAGTTGAGACAAATCCCGCCGAGATTTTCGCGCTCGACAATCGCGACTTTGAGGCCGAGTTGCGCGGCGCGGATGGCGGCGACGTAGCCACCGGGACCGGAACCAAGGACGATGAGGTCATAATCAGACATTTTGGCTTCTCTCTAAAGCCCTCTCCCCTTGCGGGAGAGGGTTGGGTGTGTGTGGCAAGTATATGGGTACCGACATATCTCTTTTATCC
>Ga0208327_1000012_pt1 | contig 56267 bp, 48 predicted proteins | sample LakMenEpi26Jun08_FD_150733 | JGI IMG/M metagenome (GOLD analysis project Ga0208327, IMG submission 150733) | Freshwater microbial communities from Lake Mendota, WI - 26JUN2008 deep hole epilimnion (SPAdes) | ecosystem: Environmental > Aquatic > Freshwater > Lake > Epilimnion/Euphotic zone ...
GCTTGCCCGGTCGTTGCTTCGCATCCGCTACGGCTTCCCGCAACGGCCTCTATGCGATTTAATCAGCGCTTCCTTAATGATTCGTGAGTGTGCGATGCCAGTGGAAGCACCCCGTTTTTGCGTTCTTTTCCTGTCGTCCTGATTTGCTTGATTGGCCGTTTCTACGCATCCGTTGCATCCTGATCAAAAACTCTCCGCGATCTCCAGGAGCCTTTCTCTCCCTCGTGAGTTTCTCATTCCTATCTTAACCTGAATCTTTTCCGATGACGGTTTCGGCATGATACGCTTCAATGGGCGGCACTATGTCCGTTTGCTCCGACCGCTGGATCCGCCAAATGTCCCTTGACCACGGGATGATCGAACCCTTCACCGAACGCCAGGTCCGTTCCTCCGATGAACGCCGCCTCATCAGCTACGGCCTCTCAAGTTATGGTTATGACCTTCGGGTCGCCGATGAGTTCAAGGTCTTCACCAATGTCCACAGCGCAATGGTCGATCCCAAGGAATTTGACGAGAAATCCTTCGTCGACATCAAGACCGATGTCTGTGTCGTCCCGCCCAACTCATTCGCCCTGGCCCGCAGCGTCGAGTATTTCCGGATACCGCGCAACGTCCTTACGATCTGTGTGGGCAAATCGACCTACGCCCGCTGTGGCATCATCGTCAATGTCACGCCCTTCGAACCGGAGTGGGAGGGGCATGTCACCCTCGAGATCTCCAACACTACCCCGCTCCCGGCAAAGATCTACGCCAATGAGGGTCTTGCGCAGGTTGTCTTTTTTGCGGCCAACGAGAGCTGCGAGACGAGCTATGCCGACCGCGGTGGCAAGTACATGAAACAGCGCGGCATCACCGTGCCGAGGATGTAGCGAAAGAAGAAAGGAATTCAGCCCGCTGGTTTCCTTTTTTATTCACCGCGCCCCATGAATCTCAAGACACTCAAACTCGACGCCCTCGACCAGAATGTTCCGCTCACCAAGGAGCAATACGCCCGAGATCTTAAAAAGTACCAACTCGGCCTGCTGAACCTTCAGCTTCGCCTCAAGGAGAGCAAGCGATCGGTCGTGATCGTGATCGAGGGGCCTGATGCGGCCGGCAAGGGTGGTGCCATCAAGCGCACACTCGAGCGTCTCGATCCCCGTCTCGTCCGTGTCTATTCGACCCAGAAGCCGACACCCGAGGAGTACAGGCACCATTACCTCTGGCGCTTCTGGAACAAGCTCCCTCCCTACGGGGAATTGGCCGTCTTCGACCGTTCCTGGTATGGTCGCGTTCTTGTGGAGCGGGTCGAGGGATTCGCCACGGAGCGCGAATGGAAGCGTGCTTACGCCGAGATCAACGAGATGGAACGCACGCTAGTGGAAGACGGGACGATCCTGATCAAGCTCTTCCTTCAGGTTTCCAAGGCGGAGCAACTCAGGCGCTTCAAGGAACGCCAGTCCGACCCTTACAAGCACTGGAAGATCAACGGGGAGGATTGGAGGAACCGCCGCAAGTGGAGTCAGCACAACGCCGCCGCAGAGGCCATGTTCGTCAAGACCTCCACGAAGTTTGCTCCCTGGAAGGTGATCCCTGGTGATTATAAATGGTATGCCAGGGTCCAGTTCGCCAAGACGGTCTACGAGCGTATCGCCAAGGCATTCCCTGAGGCAGGAAAACTGGCATAAGCATCCCTCGGACTCGGTAACCGAGGGTCCGTGGAACCGCTGATTAGGAAAATGATGCGGACTTGGTTGCTCAAGTCCGTTGAGAATGCTGAATGACTTTCATCATTCATCCTTCTGACTTCATTCTTTCCTACAGTCCCGCATCCGTGACAGCTCCGTGGGAGGCGTCCGTGACGTGAGATGCGTACTTGGCGAGGACTCCACGGCGGTAACGTGGTTCGGGTTTCTTCCAGGCCTTCTTCCTCTTGGCGAGTTCGGCGGCGGTGACGTCGACGGAGAGTGTTCGTTTGCTGGCGTCGATGGTGATGATATCCCCCTCCTTGACGAGGGCGATCGGTCCGCCGGAGATGGCTTCCGGGGTGATGTGCCCCACGACAAAGCCATGGGTGCCTCCCGAGAAGCGTCCGTCGGTGATCAGGGCGACTTCCTTGCCCAGTCCAAGTCCCATCACGGCACTGGTCGGGGAAAGCATCTCTCGCATGCCGGGGCCACCCTTGGGTCCCTCGTAGCGGATGACGATGACGTCACCCTTCCTGATCTTCCTCGCAAGGATGGACTGAAGAGCCTTCTCCTCACCGTCAAAGACGCGTGCCCGGCCCTTGAAGCTGAGTCCTTCCTTGCCGGAGATCTTCGCGACGCCGCCCCCCGGGGCGAGGTTCCCCTTGAGGACGACGAGATGACTCTCCTTCTTGATGGGGTCGCTGAGCGGGCGGATGATCTGCTGTCCCTTGGGGTAGGGCTTGAAGGCGGCCAGATTCTCCCGGAGCGTCTTTCCGGTGACGGTCATGCAGTCGCCGTGGAGGAGTCCCGCGGCCAGCAGATCCTTCATCAAGGGGACGATGCCGCCGATCTCGATGAGCTGGGACATCAGGTATTTGCCGCTCGGCTTGAGGTCGGCGAGAACGGGAACCCGTTTGCCGATCTTGGTGAAGTCGTCGATGGAAAGCTTCACGCCGGCCGTGTGGGCGATGGCGAGGAGGTGGAGGACCGCATTGGTCGATCCGCCGAGGGCGATCACGACGGTGATGGCGTTCTCGAACGCCTCTCGGGTCATGATGTCGCGGGGGCGGATCCCTTTCTTGAGGAGATTGACCACGGCTGCTCCGGCCTCTCGGCAGTCCTGCAGCTTGTGGGTGGAGACAGCAGCCTGGGCGGAGCTGTTGGGGAGGCTCATGCCCATCGCCTCGATGGCGCTGGCCATGGTGTTGGCGGTGTACATGCCGCCGCAGGAACCGGGGCCCGGGATGGCGCACGACTCCACTGCCTGGCGCTCCTTGGCCGAGATGACGCCCGCTGCTTCCTGACCGACGGCCTCGAAGACGGAGACGACATCGATCAGTTTCCCGTTCAGGCATCCGGGAAGGATGGTGCCTCCGTAGACAAAGACTGCGGGGCGGTTCAGTCGTGCGATGGCGATCATGCACCCGGGCATGTTCTTGTCACAGCCACCGATGGCGACAAGGCCGTCGAATCCCTGGCATCCGGCCACCGTCTCGACGGAGTCGGCGATCACCTCGCGGGAGACGAGGGAATACTTCATCCCCTCGGTGCCCATGGAGATGCCGTCGGAGATGGTGATCGTATTGAAGATGATCGCCTTCCCGCCTGCCTTGTCGATTCCCAGCGCCGACTCACGGGCAAGCCCGTCGATGTGCATGTTGCAAGGGGTGACCATGCTCCAGGTGGAAGCGACGCCGACGATGGACTTGGTGAAGTCCTTCTCGCTGAATCCGACCGGATAGAGCATCGCGCGGCTTGCAGCGCGGCTCGGACCATCAAGAAGCACGGAGGAGTGCTCTCTGGCGATGGAGGCGGCGGGCTTGCGGGTGGTCTTCGACGTGGACTTTTTGCGGGAACTCATGCGCTGTTAGTAACAGATTAGCCATCCGCGATAAAACTGAAAACCAAGGAATGAAGGGGCGCTGGTCAGGACAAAGTTAACACTTTGGGTTCAGGACATGGGCAGCACATGACGTGAGATATTTGTAACTTCCTTCATCGCCAAGGCTTCCCGGGCGGCAAGTCGCATCAACCCCACAAAACAAGAAGCAAATCTCCGAGGGGCTTGATTCCTTGCTCAGTGGGGGGAAGAATGAGGAATGGAGAGTCCACGGCAAAGGCTTGCATTTCCCTCTTCGGGGGTCGTGTTCTCCATGCTGGTGGTGGTGGCATGCTGGGTGGCCACGGTTTGCATCATCTGGAACGATTGGCGGGTCGATCCTCAGTATAGTTACGGAATGCTTGTCCCCCTGCTGGTCGGAGGGTTGTTGTTGAGGCGATGGGAGGATCGTCCCGCACCGACCAGACCCTCCCGCGGAGGGCGTGCCGGGGGAATGGTTTTCCTGCTGACGGGTTCGCTTCTCCTGACCTTGGTGATTCCTCTGGCCGAGGGTAATCCTGACTGGAGGCCTCTCGGATTGGCTGCGTCGATCGCCTCGGTCGTTGTGACGCTTGCCGTGCTTTTCGAGTTGGGCGGGCGTTCTTGGCTGAAGCACTTTTTCTTTCCCATCACCTTCTTTCTGATCGCTGTTCCGTGGCCCAGAAACTTCGAGCAGTCGGTGATGTCGGGGCTGATGTCCTGGAATACATCGACGACCACGGAGATTCTCCACTGGTCTGGCTATGAGGCCATCAGGCAGGGTAACCTAATCCTCCTGCCTGTCGGAGTGCTCGGAATCGAGGAGGCCTGCAGCGGGATCCGCTCCCTTCAGAGCGGCCTGATGGTTGCCCTCTTCTTCGGCGAGGTCTTCCGGCTTCATCCAATCAGGCGGGTCATGCTTCTCGTGGTTGCCCTGTTCGCTGCACTCGCGGGCAATATCCTGAGAAGTGCTTTGCTTGCCGTGGTGGCTTCCCGCCAGGGAATCGATGCCGTGTCGGTGTGGCATGATCCGGCGGGTCTGATTGTTCTCGTCATCACTGTCTCCGCGGTGATTGCCTGCGCGCTGCGATGGAAGCGAAAGGGCTCCTTCCGCTCAGGCGTGAATGACGATGGGAAACATTCCGCCAAAACCCCAATCCAAAGAGGTGCAGGGGAGCTCTGGAATCCGTCCCTGCCGTTCCTGTTCTCCGTTCTCTCCATCATCCTTGGATCGATGCTCTTAACGGAGGTCTGGTTCCGGATTCATGACCTGCCGTCAGGCAGAGGCTGGGAATGGGAAATATCACGACGGGTCGGGGTTCCCGGTGTCTCGGATGTCACGATCGCTCCCGGCACGCTTCGTATGATGTTCTATCCGGAAGGCTTTTCCGAGAAATGGATAGGATCATCCAAGGAGACGGCCCAGTCGTTCTTTCTATCGTGGCCTGCGGGTCGCACGGCTCTCCAATCCGTCCGGATGCACAGCCCTGAAGTCTGCCTCTCCAATATAGGGATGCGAATGGAGGGAGCACTTGATGATGCCGAATTCGGATCTCCTGAAGGAATGATCAGGTTGCATGGCTGGCTATTCTCTCAACACGGCATGCCGGTGTATGTCTTTCATGCGATCATGGAACAGGGAAGCGCTTCGTCTGAACGTGAGAGCATGGATGATTCGCTGAAGGCCCGCTTGAGGAATGTGGTGCAGGGCAAGCGCAACAGGGGGCAGAGAATGGTGGAGGTTGCTTTCTGGAACCTTCCTTCCGAGGCTGCTGCCCGCGATGCCCTGAAGCGGTATTTCCAAGAGACATTGACGATGAGACCAACTGTGTCTCCGATAAGCAACTAAGTCATGAGCGAGATGAACCACAAAGAGATCCCGGACGGCGATCAAGAGGAGTTGCCCGATTACTCCCAGGAGAGCGAGGACTCCGGGGTGTCGGCGCCCCCGTGGTTTGCCGATCCGAAAAAACGACGCTGGATCTTCCGTGGCCTAGTCGCGTTGATTCTGCTGATGGTAGCTCCTCCTCTCTATCGTGTCGCCAAGGAGTGGCGCTCAGCCATGTTGGTCCGCGATGCGGGAACGGCCTTTGCACTCGGTGATTCGGCGCGGGGAATCGGACTTCTTAAACAGGCGTTCGCTCTTGCTCCAGCTAGTGCCATGGTGGTTCAGGCCGTGGAGCTTCATAATGCCCGCGCTGGGGATCAGGCTTCCCTGGCGAAGTTGCTTGAGAGGATGCGAGCCGGGGGATCCGACGCCGATGAGTTGCTCGGTCTTGCGGAACTGGTTGCGGGAGGCTCCCAAGCAGATATCGACGATGTCACCCTAGAGGCACTGGGTCGTCTTCCCAAGGACCTGCCAGTCAAGCAGGCTCTCCGGCGAAGCCTGATCGAGGCCGCACTCCTTGCGCGTCAGGGTGATCTCCCACGGGCCGCCGACTCATGCCTTGTCACAGCCCTGAGATTTCCTAAAGCGGATGCCGCGCGTCTCAGGCTCCAGGCTGCCATGTATCTGCTTGGGAATCCATCCGCAGAGAGCGGTCGGAGGGCAGTGGATCTCTTGAAAGAGGTGCTTTCGGGCAATACCGGCGCTTCCCTCCCATCATGGCGCCTGCTGACACGAATCGCGCTTCTGCCTTCAGGGCAATCTCCCGTGCATCTCACGCCGGCCGAGGTGGTGATGCTGATCAAGACCCTTCCCTCACTTAAGGAGAGCGGTCCCGCCGATGAGTTCCTCTCCGCCGACATGGAAATACTTCATGATCCTTCAGGGAAGGATGTGGTCGTGAAGCGGATGACAAGCCGATATCAGTCCGCTTCCCGAGTGGAGATGTTGGATGCAGCCAAGTGGCTTAACCATGCTGGCTTTCACAAGGAGGTGGTGGAGTTTGCCGGAAGTGAACTCCCCCTTAAGGACACCGACTGGCTGCTTGTCGTGATGGATGCACAGAGTGCGGAGGGCAACTGGAATGAAATCATGAAGATGTTGGACTCCCCTGCGGCATCCGGAATCCCCGATGCAGTGAAGCATCTCTACCGGGCCCGGATTGCCATGATGTCCGGCAACAAGCCTCTCTCGGAGGAGGAGTGGCGTAATGTGGGTGGCTCCCTGGATCTCGAAAAGACCGAAACCCTGGCCTATATCGCCGGTTACGAAGAGCAGATCGGTGAGACCGCCCGGGCGGCGAGAACCTACCGCGAGTTGGCGAATCGCAGGGAGACGATGGTTCCAGGGCTTGTCGGTCTGATCAGGTGCCAGCCACGATCCGCAAGCGCCGTATCGCTGATCCCGCTCTATGAGGAACTTCTGGCCGCTCAACCAGGAAACCCGGAAGCCAACTGCGACCTGACTTATCTGAGGCTTCTGACCAAAAGAGATACAGCGGAGTCAGCGGTTCTGGCCGGGAAGTTGTTGATCGAGCAGCCCGATTCCCTGCCGCGCATCAGCATTGCAGCCTTGGGAAGATTGAGGTCAGGCGATCCCAAGGGAGCCCTCGAGATCTATCGTGACAAGGTGATCGACTGGAATGCCGCCCCCGAGCCGTGGAAGGTAGTCCGATGCGCGGTACTCATTGCCAATGGGCAGGGTGAGCAGGCGACACTACTCGCGGGATCGGTCAGCCCCGCGCTGCTTAGGCCTGAGGAGAAAGAACTCCTCTCCAATTCTCCGGTTGGCCGATAGGAGTGGCATTTATTTCGAGATCGTTTCGATTGATGCAGGCGGGATTAGCCGCGACTTCTTTGCAGTCATTAGATTGAGTCAAATCGTTCTGCTCAACTTCGGAGATTGGGTTTAACCTTTTAACCCGGTCGCCTCGCACCATCTTGGTGAGCGCTCCAGACCTGTTGTCATGGTTCCATTGCATAATCCGGGCTTAAGAGACTGTCTAAAAACTGGGGAATGACGCGCGAAAGCAAGGGAGATGGATGGTCAGGCACCTGCGAGGGAGAATCCCCGCAGCGGGCTTTGACCCAGCAGGAACGCAGCCAGACAGCTTCCTTGCACGCGCCCGAAGGGTTGGGTGGCCATTCACTTTGGCCAGTATCGGATCGGACGGGACAAGACCGCACGGGTATTGCCGCCGCCCTCCCTCCTTGGCCAACGGAAAAAATCCCCGCCAACGCGGCTCTCCCGAGTTTTCAGACAGTCTCTAAGACACTTCCTGTTTTCCAGTTTTCCCTATTCAATATTCTCCCCTGAGCTCCAGATCCACAGATCCAATGACCACTCCCCATCTTCATCATCCCGAACTCTTTCCTATCGAGAAGTTCTGGTGGCTCTATGGAGTCTTCTGCCTGATGATCCTTGGGAGCCTTTTCCTCGACATGAGGAGACGGGAAGGCAAGGAACACGCGATCGGTCATCGCGAGGCACTCTCCAATGTCCTGTTATGGGTCAGTCTCGCCCTGCTCTTCTGCGCTGGTCTATTTTTTTACGGAGTAAAATTCTTTCCATCGGATCCAAGACTTGCAGGTTTTGATGCCCATGCTTTGGCACGTCAGTGCAGTCTTGAGTTTCTCTCGGGATGGCTCGTCGAGAAGAGCCTCTCGGTCGACAACCTCTTCATCTTCCTGGTGGTCTTTGACTTCTTCGCCATCCCGCCGAAGTACCGTCACAGGATCCTCTTCTACGGCATTCTCGGAGCCCTCATCTTCCGCGCCCTCTTCATCGCACTCGGTTCGGTGCTGATGCAGATCTCCTGGGTACCGATGTTTTTCGGTGTTTTCCTGGCCTTCACGGGTCTCAAGGTTGCATTCGGCCCAGAGTCGCATCCCGATCCGGCGCACAACATCCTCCTTCGCCTTCTCAGGAAGGTGCTTCCGATCACCCCGACGCTGAGGGACGGGAAGTTCCTCATCCGTGAATCAGGGCGATGGATGGGGACTCCGCTCCTGCTTACCCTCGTCTTCATCGAGTTCACCGACATCGTCTTCGCGGTCGACAGCGTCCCTGCAATCTTCGCCATCACCAGTGAACCGTTCATCGTCTTCACCTCGAACATCTTTGCGATCCTGGGTCTCCGCGCCCTTTTCTTCGTCCTTGCAGGGATGGCCTCCAAGTTCCACTACCTCAAGTACGGCCTCGGATTCATCCTCTGCTTCGTGGGATTGAAGATGTCCTGGCTGGACAGACACTACGAGGGACACTTCCCGACCTCCTGGTCGCTGGGGATCATTGTGGGGGCGCTTTTCCTGTCGGGGTTCTTCTCGTGGCTCCTCCCATTGAAAAGGGGAGATGGAGAAGACTGAAAGAGTCGCGCAGAGAATGGAATAGGCACAGGGATGAAGGGGATGAAGGGGATTGTAAGAAAGTCATGTTAGAAGTTGCTGCGAGGCAGAACTTCGCAACAGTTGGCCTTGGTCTCACTCTTGCAAGTGAGCTTGCAAAGATGGTCCCAGAGGCAACGGGCTCTACGTTGCAGAGCCCATGCCTACTGAATTGGACAACCTCAACTCAGTCTGGGGTATTCCTCAGAAACATGACTTGGTTGTGAACATCCCTTTTATCCCCTTGGCTAGCCCGGCCGTTGCTCCGCATCCGTTACGGATCCCTGTAAAAATTCCATGCATCTCAATCCCTGATTTCCTGATGAAAGAATCTCCGGATTCCTCCCGTTCCCTCTACAAACCACTGGGGTAGGTTTCGTCAACTTCGCCGGCCTCCCAATCGACTGTCCGCTCGAGCGGTTCCACGGCGCGCGTCTCGTCATAGTGGAGGATTGCGTCGAACTGATCGGGTAGCGACGACCGGAAGTAGTGGCTCCGAAGCTCCGTGTCCGGGCGGTAGATCACGCCAATTGCCCGCTCCATCCGCGTCTGACGCAGAAGGGCGGTGATCTCCGGGTCGGAATGGCAATCGAGCCAGAAGTTGGGTACCCCGGTTTCGTGGAAGAGTCTTTCGTAACTCCCTTCCAGTCCAGGTCGCACACGCTTCCGCTCGGCCGGGCCGTCCCAGTCCGAGGAGGCTGTGACCGTTCCATGGTGCGTGGTGAATCCCACTGCGAGGGCCTTGCTTCCGAAGTGTTCCCGCACCAGTTGGCCGATATTGAACTCGCCTCTGGCACCCATTGAGGTGGCCGCGGCATTTCCCAAATGGGAATTATGAGCCCAGACGACGATCCTGGCCGAGGAATGATTCCTGGTCAGATGCTCCCTGAGCAGGAGCAGCGTCTGCATCATGTGTTGGTCCCGCAGATTCCATGAGGAGACATCCTGGCGGAACATGGTCCTGTAGTACTCCTCGGCGTTGCGGATCAGGCGGGCATTCTGGTCGGCATCGAAGAATTCATCCGAAGCCTTGGCCCCGTCCTTCCCGAGGATTGCGCTCTTTCTCCCGTGCAGTTCTACCAGTGCCGCGATCACCTCGCGCTGGCAGTCGCCTGACATCCCCGATCCGGCAAGCAGTCCGTAGCGGCGTGTGTCCCCGCCGAACTGTTCAAAACAGCCGTATCGTTCGGCGATCCGCTTTGCCGCCTCAGGGTCGTTCTCACGCAGGTAGTCGAGCACGGCCTCGATGGAGGCGTTGAGGCTGTAGAGGTCGAGTCCGTAAAATCCCGCGGCCGCGCCTTGGATCGGCATCCCCTTTCTTTCGTGATCGGCTACCGATTCGTTCCAGTTCCGGAGCCATCCCACGAAATCGAGCACATCCGTGTTCCTCCACATCCACTGCGGGAATCTTCGGAAGCCTGCCAGTGCCTCGATCGCCTCGGAATCGCGTCCTATTCCCCGCACATAACGGTTGATGCGGTGGGCGTCCGGCCAGTCGGCCTCGACGGCCACGGCATGGAATCCTCCATCCCGGATGAGGCGCTTGGTGATCTCCGCCCTGATCCTGTAAAATTCATGGGTGCCATGAGAAGCTTCCCCGAGAAGCACCACCTCCTTACCCTTTGCCCGGTCGATCAGGGCATCGAAGTCGGAAGGGCCGCCGGTGAGTGGCAGGATTGCATTCCTGAGAAGGGTGGCGTCAGAGTTCATAGTCGGAGGATGCCGATTGTGGTTCGGATTCAAGGTTGAGCATGTGGCGGACCTCCTCATCAGTGGTCTGGGAGAAATCCTCATACCACCACCCGACACCGCCGAAATCCCGTGGTTTGAGAACACAGATAACCTCTTCAGCGATGTTCCTCAGTGAGATCACCACGGATTCAGGTGCCACGGGTGAGGCGACCACGATCCTGCGAGCACCACGTTGACGCAGGGATGCGATCGCCGCACGGATCGTCGCCCCGGTGGCGATCCCGTCATCCACAAGAATCACGGTCTTTTCACGCACCTCGAGAGGGACCTTGTTGCCGCGGTAGATCCGTTCACGACGCTCCACCTCCATCAGTTCACGGCGTTCCACCTCGGCGAGGGCTCCGGAACTGATTCCCAGCGCAGAGAGCGTGTGCGGATTGATGATCCGGATTCCCCCGGATGCGATCGCTCCCATGGCAAGTTCTTCATGACCTGGCACGCCGAGCTTCCTCACCACCAGGATATCGAGCGGGAGTCGGAGTGCTTGTGAGAGTTCATGGGCCACCGGAACACCTCCACGAGGGAGGGCCAGGACGATGCAGTCCTTCTTGTCCGCGTAGTCAGCCAACTCCAGGGCCAGCAGTTGGCCGGCCTCCTGTCTGTTGCGGAAGCGTCTCATCACAGACCTCCTTTCTTCAGGGCTTCTGAAGGCTTGAGACCCGGGTTTCCGTGGTGGTTGAAGTGATCTGCAAACCATTCGGCTGCATCCACTGCTACCTGATCCAATGTTCCCGGTTCTTCGAAGAGGTGTGTCGCCCCGGGAATGATCACCAGTTTTTTCTCGCAGCGCATCTGTGTCATCGCCTGCCTGTTGAGTTGCTCCACCTCGGTATCATTGCCTCCGACCAGGAGGAGGGTGGGTGCGGTGACGAGTGACAGTGCACGGCCCGCCAGATCGGGACGACCGCCGCGGGAGACGACCGCCGAGATCGAGTGCTTCATTCCGGCCGCTGCGACCAAGGCTGCTGCAGATCCGGTGCTGGCTCCGAAATAGCCCAAGGAGAGACCGCGGGCTTCATACTGATCGCTGATCCAGCGGGTTGCCTCCACGAGACGCTTCCCGAGGAACGGAATGTTGAACCGAAGGTGTCGCGTGACCGCATCGATCTGCTCCTCCCCGAGCGTAAGGAGGTCGAGGAGAAAAGTCCCAATGCCCCGTTCCACCAACTGACGGGCCACAGCCTTGTTGCGGGAACTATGCCGACTGCTTCCGCTGCCGTGAGCAAAGAGGACGATGCCAAGGGGGTTCGGCGGCATGATCCAATCAGCCGTCAGATCCGCGCCGTCTGCGTTAAGATGGACGGATTTCGCAAACCATTCGTGTCGTGTGATGGGTTCTTCCAATTTCATGCAACAACGATCGCCCCTCCCGGAGTAATCCCTCAATTGGTCAAAACACTTAGGAAGAAGGGGTGGGGAAAAAGATGAAAGATGAATTATGAAAGATGAAGAATCGGACACTTAAAACTGACCCCTGACTCTTGACCTACGCCTTAGTCCTTTTCATCTTTCAGGTCTCAGCTTTGACGGCACTTGCCTCCCGGCAAGCCGTGCCACCCTTTTAGGGCTGTTCGCGGCGCTTTGCTTGCCCGGCCGTTGCTTCGCAGCCGTTACGGCAGTCTACCGCGCCTGTTCCAACAGGCTTGGTTAAGGTTTTAGGATTTCTCATAGTCTCGGCTGCAACCACCGTCCGGTCGCGTCCCTCGGCCTTTGCCCTGAGCATCGCTTGGTCTGCCTGACTGATAAGTTCGTCGGCTGTTGTCCGGTCGGCCCTATCCGAGGAGGCGATGCCGACGCTGAGGGTGATCTTGGGGATCAGCACACCATTCACATTCAGCGTCATCTGACTAACCCGTTCCCTGATCCGCTCGGCGACGATCACGGCTTGTTCCTGCCTTGTGTCCGGGAGAATTGCGACGAATTCCTCGCCTCCCCACCTGCAGCAGAGGTCCAGCGGGCGTTGAAGAGAGAGTTGGATGAACCTGGCCACGGCTTTGAGTGCCCGATCGCCCACCGCATGGCCATGAATGTCGTTGAAGTCCTTGAAATGATCGATGTCGATGAAGAGCAGGCTGATCGGATCTCCGCTGCGGGCGGCGTCGCGCCAGAGCCGCTCGGTCTCAGCTTCCATAGAGCGGCGGTTGCCGATGAGTGTCATGGGATCCAGATTCGCATCCTCCAGGGCATTCTCGAGTCGGGCGGCCTGTCTGTAGAGGCCCAGGAAGAGTATGCCGATGGCCGTGATGGCCAGCAGGGAAGCGCTGATCATCATGTGGTTCCGGCTAAGGAAGAGACGGCACATCCTCGCCTTGGTGACACTTGACCAAGAGTAGAAGCCGAAGAGGGGGTCGCGCTCGTATCCGACATAGACTGTCTTGGGAAATCCCGCCGCACCCCCCCTGATGCGCATCGAGTCACGGTGTGCAGGGGATTCCTTGAATAGTCGGTCGACTGTCATGTTCGCCGGATCATCCTTGGTGGGAGCTCTCTCGGGCGGTGGATAGAGGAGGATGGTCTGTCCCGATGGATCCTGGACGCGGATGGCGCTTTGCTCGCCGTTGAGTGTTTCCTTGATGGTGCCGGTAAGTTCGAGTTCATCAATCTGCACGGCCACTACCCCTGCAAAGCTCCCGTCGCGTTCATGCACCGGCATGGAGAGGTGGAATACCATCTTTCCCGTCGTCGCCGCATTGCGGAGTTTGCCGATCGAGTATTTCCGGGACGGATCATCCCGGAGGCTCCGGTAGTAGTAGCGATCGGAGAGATCGATGGGTGTCGAGGGATACTCCCCGCTCCGGGCGATCAGCTTGCCGTCCTGGTTAAGCAAGAGCAGCAGTCCGAAGGAATCGGCCGAGTTGTAGATGCTGAATGCCTCGACTACCGATCTGAGGATGTCATGAGCCTGCTTCGGTTCGAGTGGAGCATCCCGGAGTGCCTCCTCAAGCCTGCTTCTGGCAGTGTCGATGATCTTGCTCGCATCGACCAGCGTTCCTCTCACCAGTGTGGAGGTGGTGCAGGCCTCTCTCTGGAGTTCTCCCATGGTGTTTCTGATCAGACTCTGCCATGAGATGTAGAGCGCCACGGTAAAGCCAAGAAGGAGCATCAGGAGCGACGCAGTCGATAGGATCCTGATCCTGGATCGCAGGTTGCGATGGCGACTGTTCATCTCCTTGATTCCACATCTCTCAGAGGATCAGCAGTGCTCCTGATGGAGGAGGTCTCCCGGTTGCCTCGTCGTAATATCCCCCGATGCCGTTCCGACGGATGCCGTGACCGCATCATTGTCCGTAGGAACTTTGCGATCCTCGATCCATTCGGCGATCGGACTCGGTTTGCCGAAATAGTAGCCCTGAGCGTAGTGACACCCGATCGACTTCAGATAGTCCGCTTCGGTCTTCTCCTCGACCCCCTCGGCGATGATCTCGTAGCCCAGGTTCTTGCCGATATCCATGATGGCTCCGAGTAGACTGTTTCTCGTGATGTCACCCTTGGCGATCCCGTGGATGAACTCCTTGTCGATCTTGATGATATCGACGGGGAGTGTGGAGAGTTGCTGGAGGTTACTGTAGCCCGTCCCGAAGTCATCCAGGGCGATGGCGACACCCTGCTCCCGCAGGGTCGTGAGATTACTGATCACTGTGGGGCTTGGCTGCAGCAAGTTGCTCTCGATGATCTCGAGCATCAGGTTATGCGGGGAGAGGTTGTTCTTGCTGAGTTGAGACAGGCAGTTCGTGGCATACCCCTTGGAGGAGAGGATGGCGGGGCCGATATTCACCGAGAAACGGAATCCCTCGATCCCCAGGAAATGTTTAGTCGAGTCGGATCGGAATGTCCTCAGTGTCTCCGCAAGAACGTAGTCGTCGAGTTGGGGAAGGTAGCGGGTTCTCTGGATCGTCGGCATGAACTCCGAGGCCTCCATCACTTTCCCGTTCCTGTCCAGAATCCTCATGAGCGCCTCGAACCCGCTAATGGCTCCGGTCCGCAGGTCAACGATCGGTTGGAACACGGCGAAGAACCTGTTGTTCTGGAAGGCATCCTTCACCTTACGATCGAGGGCCCTCTTGATCGCGAAACTCCTGATCACTTCCTCGTCGGCGATGCAAAAGCCTTTTCGCTCGCCCGTCTTGACCAGATACATTGCTTCTTCGGCCCGGCGCAGAACTTCATTGGCGGTCAGGTTGGAATCGGCGATCACAGCACAGCCGATGCTGGCGTTCACGCGGATCTCGAGTTCACCGATCATGAAGGATGTGGAAAGTGTCTTCTGAATCCGGTCGAGGAGTTGGCCTAGGCCCTCCTCCACATCGATCCCACGGGCCAGGAGGACAAACTCATCGCCGCTCAGGCGGCCCAACAGGTCGTTGCTTCTGCAGATCCCGTTCAAGCGCTTCGTGATCTCGATCAGGAGGCGGTCTCCGGTGTCGTGACCGAAGTTGTCATTCACTTCCTTGAACCCGTCGATGTCGAAGAATAGCAGGATCGAGTCGGGAGAGATCGACTCACTCTCCCTGATGGCCTTCTCCAGTCCCTTCATGATCACCGGCCTATTTGCCGCTCCCGTGAGGTGGTCATGGGTGGCCTGATGCTGGAGATCGATGAGGACGAGTTCCCTCTCCGCGACGATCGCGAGATTCGAGGCCATCAGGTCGAAGATCTCCTGGATCCTCTTTTCCACTTTCCGATGGTCGGGATAGATCAGCTCGATCAGGGCGACCAGACGCTCCCGGAGGCGGATGGGGACAGCCAGGTAGCTGTATTCCGGCCGGAGAGGTGCGGTGCTCACGAAGCGGGTATGACTATGAATTTCAGCAGCTCCCTGCGGATCGCTGTCGATCTTCTGCCAGATCATGGGTAGCTCGGGATCGAACGGTAATGATTTGTTATAGGTGATCCCTGTGGTTCCTCCCGTCTGCATGTTCCTGATCCTGGCGGTGAGCCATCCGAGATTCTCATCCAGGTGATTCATCAGGAAGTTCAGCGCCTCGTCGAAGGTCGGGGCCGTGGTGACCAGGTCGGCCGAGGAGCGTAGCAGCCTGCTGTAGACTTCCTTCTCGAGGTGCAGGAGGCGTGTGAGTTTTGTGTTCGACCGATGGACATCGATCATATCCATTGCGATCTCTGAAAGCTTCCGAAGTGCTTCCAGTTGATGGTCATTGAGTTGCTTGGGTTTGTAGTCAACAACGCAGAAGGTGCCGATCGGTATCCGATCCTCTGTCACCAAGGGTGCCCCTGCGTAGAAGCGGATGTAGGGGGATTCCGTGACGAGCGGGTTCGTGGCGAAGCGGGGATCCTTCGTTGTATCGGGGACAACGAAGATCCTGTCGGGATCGATGATGGCATGGGCGCAGAAGGAGATGTCCCTTGGGGTCTCACGGATGGGAAGTCCATAGACCGACTTGAACCACTGACGATTGCGATCGACCAGTGAGATCATTGCGGCGGGGACATCGCAGATGATGGAAGCCAATCTGGTCAGTCGGTCGAGCTTGGGGTCATTCCCCGTGTCGAGAATCTCGAATCCCAGCAAACGGGCTATCCGCAGCTCCTCTGACGGAGAGATCGGTACGGGAACGAATGGAGTTCCATTCGAGGTCTGTTTCTCCTGACCCACGAATGATGCAGTCGGGTGGCACGCCATCTCCGCTGGCGCCGAACTTCCTATACTCTCCGATGCCGCCCCGGCGGGAAGAAGTGCCGGAGGTTTTGTCTTTGTGGATGTCGAATCGGTCGATGAACTCAGTACCGGCTTATTCTTGGATGGTGATCCGAGGTCCGCTTCTGATGATGATGTTGGTAGTGGAGAGGATGGCTTTGGGAGATTCACGGACTGATCTTCTGACTTCATGAGATCAACCTAAGCTCCCCTTACACACAGAGAAAGATCCTGCCGGTAGTGAATCTGCTTAGATTGGAAGTGGGGGAGGGGTACAGAGGCTTTTAGACTGAAGGCTGAAGGCTGTTAGGAGGAGGGGAAGTCTCCCCGATTCATCAAGGGGTCAGTGACTCGATGTCGACCCAGTCGATCAACATGGTCTGGGATCCGGTCCAATCGGGAGTTCCGGCCCAGGGCATCCTTCTCATGCCAATGATGACCTGAGAAGGGTAGTCGGGAACAACATCATCGATGACCTTCTGCAGCACCCCGTCGATCAGGAATCGCACCGACTTCGGCCTCCATTCGATCGTGTAGGTGTGGAAGTAGCCGTCGCGGTGAGAGACCTTCCTTCCCTTGGCATCGAGGATCGGTGTGCGGATGCTGGTTGAGGGTGAGAGTGTCCCCGGTGAATCGCCGGATCGATCCATTGCATTGGCCCATGTATTGAGTCTCACGTCGGTCCATCCGCCATTGGTGCCGGTCGCGTGGCCAGCTTCGGGTGATTGGGTATCATGTGCGACGATCTCAATGTCGATCTCATCGACATGGGATTTCTCCCGATAGGTGAAGAGGAGGCAGGCGACTCCCGGGATGGCGGCATTCCTGGCCCGGATGCTGATCCGGTGATTGCTTCCGACAGGCCCCAGTGAGATTGTCTGGAAGGGCCATGGGTTATTCTTCCCGGGAAGTTTCTGCAGTGCGCGTGATGTGACGGTAAGATGGGCGTATCCGTCACCGGGAATGATGCTCTTCCAACCCTCGACCGGGGTGAGTTCGTCGGTATATCCCCATCTGATCCCGTCGCGTGAGGGAGGCTTTCCCGGCAATTCAAATCCCTCGAAGTATTCTCCGGGCACGAGTGACATGCTGCCCATCAGGTACCCCAAACAGCAGATCATCACTGCCGTGATGAGAATTCTTTCCGACCATTTGCCGCTTCCCGATGTGGATTGCCAGACCATTGCGCTGCATGGGTTATGGCTTATTTGCTGGCATCACGACGCGATGACGCGTGCTTTCCGATCCTTGGGAACGACGTTGCAGGCGTCGATGACCAGTGGGATCCATTCTGCTAGTTCCCCATAGTCCACTCCCTGATGCGCCGTGCAGATGACCGCAGCGTCGTAGAGTGAAAGATACTCGGGAGACCATTCGATGGATCGTTGCCCTGCCCAGGCTTTTCCCCCGCCGTGTTCCGTGATCTCCGGAACAAAGGGATCGTGGTAGTCGACAATCCCACCTTTCTCGCTAAGCAGGTCCATGATCTCGTAGGAAGGCGATTCCCTGTCGTCGGGAATGCCAGGTTTGTAGGCGACGCCAACCACAAGGATCCTGCTTCCCTGGATTGATCTTCCCTTGGAATTCATCGCTTCCATCAGGCGATTGACCACGTAGTAGGGCATGCCGCGGTTGATCTGTCCCGCCAACTCGATAAACTTGGTGTCGAGGTTGTACTCCCGGGCCTTCCAGGTCAGGTAGAAAGGGTCGATCGGGATACAGTGACCGCCTACGCCCGCGCCCGGGTAAAATGGCATGAAGCCGAAGGGTTTTGTCTTGGCGGCATTGATGACCTCCCAGATGTCGATCCCCATGGGTGTGTAGATCCTCTTGAGTTCATTGACGAGGGCGATGTTGATAAATCGGAAGATGTTTTCAGTGAGCTTCACCGCCTCCGCGGTGTCGCAACTGCTGACGGGCACCACTTGGCTTACGGCCCGTGAGTACAACTCAACGGCCCTCTCCTGACATGCCGGGGTGAGTCCCCCGATTATTTTGGGTATCTGCTTGAGAATGCTCTTTTCGTTGCCGGGATCCTCGCGTTCCGGGGAGAAGGCGAGGGCAAAATCAATGCCCGCCTTGAGTCCGGAACCTTTTTCGAGCACCTTGCGAAGATCGACCCGCGTGGTGCCCGGGTAGGTGCTCGACTCCAGGGAGACAAGCATGCCGGGTCGCAGTGAGGGCGCGATCTCCTCTCCAGCACGGATGATGAATCCAAGGTCGGGATCGAGGTGTGTTCGTAGCGGGGTAGGAACGCAGATGATGATCGCCTCGCTCTTTGAAAGAAGTCGTTTGTCTGAAGTGAAAGCAAGGAGGTTCTTTCCCACGGCCCCGGCAATTCGATCCGAGGGAACTGTCGTGAGGGGTGAGTGACCTCCCTGAAGTGATGAGATCCGTTCCTGATCGAGATCAAACCCAAGCGTCCGGCATCCGGCTTCGGCAAATCCCACGGCCAGCGGAATGCCAACGTAGCCCAGGCCGACGACGGCCACTTCGTAAAGAGAGTTGGTGGGTTTTGTGATCATGCGGCGGTGGGGTGATGGTTCATTCGTTCCATGGCACGTCCGAGGTCCCTGCGACCGAGAACATACTGGAACGTGCCGATGACACGGATCAGGAGGTGAAACTGATGGAAGCCGAGGTTGTCCAGGAAGATGGCAAGCAGGAGCCTCCAGAAATCTCTCCAACTTGCGCAGCGAAGGCGCCCCGATTCGGTGAGCAGGACTGCAGAGAGGGAGAGAAATACCCCCAGAATGTAAGCAAGATAGATCATGAGGAGGATCTCGAATCCCGTCGCGATCCCAAGAACCAGGCAGACGACCATCAGGATCCAGGCGGAGAGTTCCACGATCGCGGCAAGTCCCTCGAAGACCAGGAAGAAGGGCATGCCAAAGAGACCTGTTATCCCGTAGCGGGGATTGAAGATCATGCCCCGATTCAGCATTAGCGCCTGTAGGGTTCCGCGCTGCCATCGGTTCCTCTGTGAGGCGTATTGACGCAACTTCTCCGGGATCTCTGTGTAGCAGACTGCGTCCGGGGCGAAGACGAGCTTCATGTCCTCCTTGTTCCTGCGGTCATGCAGATGCCGGTTGATCCTCATGGTGAACTCGATGTCATCGGTCATGGCTCCGGGCCAAGGACCTCCAAGTTTCTCGAAGATTGTCTTCCTGATCAGGATGAGCGCCCCGGAGATGCAGAGCATGCTTCGAAGTCGTGATAGGCCTATCCTCGCCCACTGGAAGCTGCGTGCATATTCCACCTCCTGGTTCATCCCGAGGAGTGTCTTTGGGAACCCTTTCGCGACGATCCTGCCATCAACCATCGTCAGGCCGTTGGAGGGGCGGACCACCCCGGCCACGGCCGCCACGCGGGTGTCGCGCAGGAAGGGACGGGCCATGTGAAGTAGCGCGTCCTCCTCGAGGAAAGTATCGGCATCGATGACGCAGAGGAGAGGATATCGGGCCATCGAGACGGCCGCGTTGATCGCATCGGCCCTTCGTCCATTCTCCTTCTCGACGACAACAAGGTTTGGATGCGCCGAGGAGGCGTAAACGCCGAGAATCTTACGAGTCTCGAGCAGACGTCTGCCGAACCGTTCGATCTTCTGGAGGCTGAAGCCTTCCATCAGTACCTTCATGGTGTCATCGGTAGAGCCGTCGCTCACCACGATGATCTCGTATTGAGGATAATTCAGTCGCATCGCGCTCCTGACTGAATGACCGATGATCGAGGCCTCGTTGAAGCAGGGGATGATCAGGCTGACGGGCATCGAGAGGTGCGACTCGGCGATCCTGCGGAACTCCGCGAATGTGATTGCCTGCTTGTAGCGTCTGATCTGTATTGATCCGATCAGCAGAAGCAGCAGATAGATGGCATGTAGCGCGATGTAGTAGAAGAGGATGAGCCAGAGAAGGATGCGGATGATTGTCATGGGTGTGTCTCCGTGCGGGGTTGAAGAATGGCGTGCTGCTGGAGGATCTGACGGCTCATGTCGCGCCCGTATTCGTCAACATGGTGCTCGGCGGCATTCCTCAGTTCGGCAATACCGGTATCACCGAGTCCGTGGAGTGCCTCGGCAGCAGAATGGCGGACCCACCATTCCTGATCGGAGAGTCCCTGGAGGAGGAGGGGAACATGGTCCGTCGCGCCCAGTCTCCCGAGAGCCTGCATGACGGCGTTGCGGACTTCCCATGAGGGATCTTCAGCGATCGCGGCAATAGCGGATATCATCGATTGGTCTCCATGGGGTGCAATCGAGGCGACGGAGCGGACGGCATTCAGTCGGACATTCGGAGAGGGGTGGGTGAGCAGTCGGCAGAGAGGAGTGAGCCCTCTCTGAATCTTCAGCGATCCGACAACACGCGCTGCAATTGCCAGAGCGGTCTCATTGATCGTGGGATGCGAGAGGAGTGCGATCATCGGGTCGGTGACCCGGGGGCCAAGGATCATCAGTACCTCGGCAACCCTTCTCTGAGAGACTTCGCCCGGAACGTCGAGGGCCCGAAGGATCGGCTCCGCGGCATCCTGGCATCCGAGTCGTGCCAGTGATTGAGCGGCGGCAAAGCGGACCGAGAGCACATCGTCGCGGAGAGCGGTCATCAGTCCGGGCAGGGCGGTGTCGTTGCCCAGATAGCCGAGCGCCTCGGTGGCCCTGAGACGTTTCTCCCAGCTTCTGCTCCGTAGGTTGGAAAGTTCGGATCCCACGAAGGGAAAGGTTCCCGTGAGGGGAGCGAGTTTCTCCCTGCCTCCTTCGCCGAGCGAGTCCGCCTGCTCCATCAGCATCTCTCTCGCAAGTCGGGGGCTCTTCCCAAGGACTGCGGCGGCAACCTCCACGGTGACATCCCCTGTAAGGAAGGATCGGAGCACAGGTTCCGCCCTGCTTCGAAATTCCGATTCCCGACGAATATTCCTGTCGGTCATTAGCCGCAGGCCGATGATGACAAGAAAAAGAACAAGGCTGAGAATGGTGAGCGTTGCAGCCGTGTAGATGACGAAGGTGAGCAGGTTCATGGTCAGAATCTCAGCGAGCAGCCGAGGGTTGGTGTTAACTGCTGATAGAGCGGATTGTTATTCTCCGTCAGGCGGTAGCAGTACTGGATCCCGGCAAAGAGATTGAGATCACGGGTGATAGGCTGGGTGAAGAAGATGGAATAGGTGTAAGCGGGGCTGAGTGTTGTCAAATTGGTGCCATCCGCGCCGATCTGGGCGTCGGGATCGGTACCGTAGGCGAATGCAAAACTCAGCCGGCGCTTACCGGGAAGCGAGAGGTTCAGCGCCGCGGAATAGTAGTTGTACTCAAGATCGTAGAAGGCCCACCCCCTGACGTATCGCAGGACGATCGAGTTATCGTCATTGATGTTGAAGACGATCCCCGGATTCACCTGATCGAGGGGCCCCTGGATGAAGTTGTAGCGTTGATAGTCCATCAGCAACCCGAGTCGCGGCATCGCCTGATAGATCACTCCCGCTGAATAGACCTGTGTCGCCGCAAAGGTGGGGGCGGGGCAGATGGAGACCTTCCCGTGGACCTCGAGATACTTCCAGAGGTAGTAGGAGGCGAGGGCGCTGTAGTAGATATTGGTGCCCGATGGGGGGCGATCCAGGATATCGATCTCACCTCCGACGGTGAGTTTCTTGTTCACCCTATAGTAGAGCTGCACATCCTCCTCCATCCATCCCTGTCGCCCTTCGTTGAAGAAGCTGTAGCTGTAGCTCGGAATGAGAAGCCAGCGCTTGAAACTCTCCACGGGTTCCTCAGAGGTGATGACCTCCTTGTCACGATCAGGTGACTTTCCTCCCTTGGCAACATGGGTAGGGTGTGTCGCCGCTCCCTTCTTGGGGGCCTTTCGGACGTAGCCGGGTGGCTTTTTCAGGGGAGTCGCTGGAAGTCCGAGCTCGTCACGAAGCTCGACGATGGCATTGAAACAAGAAACAGGATCGGAGGTCGCTCCGCTCTGGAGGCTCTTCTCAAGAAGACGGAGGCATTCCTTGTCGTGGAATCCGTTGGAATAGAGAAACCATGCGTATTCCGCCCTGAGCACCGAATCCTCGGGATTCTGTTGCAGTGCCGCCCTGTATTCCTCGCGGGCCTTGACCAACTGGACTTGGGATTCCGAGAGTTGTGCCATCTGGAAGAGTCTCAGGGGAGGGGAGGAGATGGTCTGCTCGACCATCGGTTCCAGGGTTGCGGTTTCCTCGGCCTGTTCCAGCTGGATGCCCTGCGGCTCCGGAGTTGCGGCATTGGCATCCTCCGCCTTCATCCATGAGGGCGCCATGAGGGTTAGTGTGAGGAGAAGCAGGAAGGAAAGGAAGAAGGAGAGGGGGGGAGTTTTTTTCATAGAAGTCTGCCTTGGGGGACGACTCGGTCGCTGTTGCGACGGATCAGGTCATCGATTGTCTGTTCGAGCGACCAGGAGTGACGGAAGTCGGTGAGTTCCTGCAGTCGTTCGATGGATGGGCGACGCTGCGTCGTTTGACGAAACTCGCTTCCATAACCTCTGGCGAAGGGGACAAACTCAATCGGGGAGGAACTCCGGGATCGCTCAATGACTAGCCGCGCCAGATCGAGGATCGTGATCTCACGGGCATTGCCGACATTGACCGGCTGTCCCCAGGCCTTCGGATTCTCGGAAAGAAGGGCGAGGGCCCGGATCGTATCACGGACATCACAGAAGGATCGTGTCTGGGTACCGTCCCCGTAGACGGTCAGGGGGATTCCCGAGAGGGCCTGCTTGATGAAGCGGGGAAGAACGAAGCCGTAGTTGCCGGACTGCCTGGGCCCCACGGCATTGAAGAGTCTTGCAATGGTGATGGGAAGGCCATGGACATGACGGTAAGCCATGGCCTGAATCTCATTGGTGAGTTTGCTGATCGCATAGCCCGTGAGCCCTCCCTGTTCCGGGCGGAAAATGAGTTCGCTCTCCTCACCAAGAAGTTCCTGCTTGGTGTGTCCGTACACCGAGGAACTCGATGCGATGACCAGTTCAGGAAGCTGATGGGAACGGACGACCGATTCCAGGAGTCGTTCCGTTCCGAGGACATTCACCCGTGTGACCTCGACCGGCTCCCGGAGGACCCGGACGATACCGACCACGGCGGCCATGTGATAGATCCTGTCGGCCCGCTTCACTTCGCGGTCGAGATCCTTCCATGTGAGGATGTCTCCCTCCACGAATCTGAAGCGGTCAGGCTTGAATCCCTTGAAGACATCCGTCGAACCTGTGCTCAGGTCATCGACAGCGGTCACTGTATCGCCCTTCGCGAGATGATATTCGGCAAGATGCGATCCGATGAATCCTGCGCCGCCCGTGATGAGGACTTTCATGGGGTGCGGAGGGGTTGTCCATTATATCCCGTCGAATGACGGAGGGATGGGTCGGGATGCCTGACCGGCGTAGGAAAGAGACGTGAGACACGGGCTGCAAGTCGTTGCTGGATCCTTGATCCGATCTTGAGGGTCCATCGATTGGGATCAGGTATCCGCAGAAAGACCTGCTCACGCAGGCTTGAGAATTCTTTCATCGGATCGGAATGGGATGTCGTTGGCTTATTCACGGTATTTTCTGGTCTTGAGGAGATGAAGAGGTTGGCGGAAACAGCTGATGGGGGTTCCGTTCCCGTTCATGGCGCTGAGTTCGCATTGATTCTGACGGGTAAGGGCGGAGACGTAGTCGAGGAGGACCCGCGTGTTGAGTGTCGGCTCCGGTTCCAGATCCCGGAAGATCACCATCGGCTTCGAGGAGCCGTTCGAGTTGGAAAAGAGTTTCCTCAGGGAGTTCCTGAGCCCTGAGCTCAAGGTGTGATTCCCGTCCCCGACCATGAGGATGACGTCCGGCCTGATCCTCTCAATGACATGCTCCCAGCTGATGCCGTCATGGCTCAGGACGGAGTAATTGAAATACTCGATGCAGGTGCAGGCATTTGGAGTCATCGAATGCACCGCTTTCTCGATCCACTCCCGGGCAAGTTTTCCGGCTATGACCGAGGGATAAAGGCAAATGACACGGAGTTCGGAACCGAGTATGTTCCCATCCGATTGCTGGCTTCCGTCGGTCGTTGTGCTGTTTGGCGCGGCTTCCGAGGTTCTGTTTCTCCGGAGTCGCGCGATCTTCCGAAGTACAGTTTTCTGGGGCGAGGAAAGCTCGTTCATCGCCGACCATCATAGGTTTAGTATATAACTCTTGTAGCTGTAGGATCGCTTATCGACTTCTAATCAAAACGCTTAGAGACTTTCTGAAAACTGGGGAATGACGCGCGAGAGCAAGGGGGGGACTGGATGGTCAGGCACCTGCGTGGGAGAATCGCTGCCAACGCTGCTTTCCCGAGTTTTCAGATAGTCTTTTAAGTCCGATTCCTATTGGGACTTGGTATAAGGATCGCTGTAGCGATTCACCTTGTAGGTGCCGGAGGATCGTGAGTGAGACGAGGGTGATCCTGCGCGGGAATGGGATGAGCCCTTGGTTTTCCCCCGTTCCTTGGAACTCCTGCCCTTCCGGTGGAAGGTCCAGGGATGATCGGGTGATGGAAGAAGGAAGTTGGCTGCGGGGGTGGGGACGTTACGACCGCCTCCCGCGAGGTGTCGTCGCGCCATGATGAATTCCGTCGGCAGCCAGTAACTGCGCAGATCGCGGGTGCCCCCGGCATGGTTCACCCCGATGGTCAGATCCTTGTGGATCTCGAAATGAAGGTGGGCGGGGTACATTCCATGGTTGTTCCCGATGGTGCCGATGAGTTGTCCGCGCGAGACCTGCTGTCCTTCACGCACTTGGATCCTGTCGAGATGAGCATAGAGGGAGTCGGCGAACCTAAGCTGTCTGTTCTCGATCCAGGAATGCCTGATCACGACGACATTGCCCCATGCGACATGGATGTCGCGGGCCAGCACGACCAGGCCGTTTCCGATGGCATGGACTGGCTTCCCAAGGCTGCGGGCGCTGCTCCCGTCCGTCACAAGCCAGTCCTCGCCGAGGTGTCCGCCTGCCCGGAAGCCCCGGGACTTGTAGTACCCCTCTCCGTTGGGGGGAGCCACGGGGAGGTCGAAGCCCTCGGCTGTTTTGGAAATGCTTTGGGCCAGGGCAGGGCAGAGCAACCCCGTCAGAGGGATGAGGAAGGCGGCCAGCAGAGTCTGGGGATTCCGTAAGTGCACGAACAACCAAGTCTAGAAAACCCGTCCGACAGGTGCAATAGCCGGATGGATTCAGTTCAGTAATGGTTGCACCCGAGAGGTGTGCATGGTGAAGTATCGGGCACAATTTCATGGCTGCTTCTCAGAACACAACCAATCCCGCCATCCTCGCACTGGAGGATGGACGCGTCTTTCACGGAATCTCCATCGGGGCACTCGGCAACTCCGTCGGGGAGATTTGTTTCAATACCTCGATGAGCGGCTATCAGGAGGTGCTCACCGATCCCTCCTACCGTGGGCAGATCGTCACAATGACCTATCCGCTCATCGGCAACTACGGGACAGGCGTCGAGGATGGTGAGAGTGACCGACCGCAGGTCAGCGGTTTTGTGATCGAGGAGTTGTCGCGCCTGGAGAGCAACTGGCGATCGGATGAGTCCCTGCCTGATTATCTGCGGAAGCACTCCATCCCCGCGATCGGCGGCATCGACACCAGGTCTTTGACCCGTCACCTCAGGACGCAGGGTGCGATGCGCGCCTGCATCTCCACGGATGGAAGCGACGAAGCTGCCGCCATTGCGAGGGCCAAGGGGGCTCCGAAGCTCGAGGAACTCGATCTGGTCGGGGAGGTCTCCACCAAGAGCGTCTATGAGTGGGATCCCAAGGGAAAGGAGAGCTTCCCGTTCGGTGCAGAGCGTCTGGAACGTCCCTCCAAGGTGCCTCTTGTTGTCCTCTATGATTTCGGGGTGAAGCGCAATATCCTCCGCCTGCTCCGCGCGCATGGAGTGAGGGTGATGGTGGTGCCTTCGGATACGCCGGCAGAGAAGGCCTTGGAATTCAATCCTGACGGCATCTTCCTCTCCAACGGCCCCGGAGATCCAGCGGTTCTCACGGCGGCCCATGAGACGGCCCGGCGTCTGGCAGAGGTGAAGCCCGTGTTCGGCATCTGCCTGGGCCATCAGATTCTCTCGCTGGCATTCGGAGCCTCGACCTTCAAACTGAAATTCGGACATCGCGGCGCCAACCAACCTGTCCAGGATCTCCGCTCGGGCCGTGTCCTGATCACTTCGCAAAACCATGGTTATGCGGTGAAGGAGGAGGGATTGCCACAGGATCTGGAAATCACCCATCGCCATCTCAACGATGGAACCGTTGCCGGGATCAGCCATCGCACCAAGATGGTGCGCGCAGTCCAATTCCATCCCGAAGCCTCGCCGGGACCTCGCGACTCTGCTCCTTTTTTCCAGGAGTTCGTGGAGGTCCTGAAGGGCCAGGGCTGATACTGATAGCGAATCTTATGTCCGAACAAGTCCTCGTCGTCCGCCGTTCTCTCTTTGATGAACTTGGTTCCTTCCATGGCCTCAATGCCGAGGTTTCCCGGTATTTGCCTGTATTTCTGGAGTCCGGGAATCACTTTTTTGTTCCACGCGCTGAGGCGGAGGAGGATCCCTCTCTCAAGCAACTCATTCCCTATGTGGTGGTCACCGCCGGTGACAGGATCCTCCATTACCGCCGCGGGAGTGAGTCTGGTGAGAAGCGTCTTCTTAAGAAAGGCTCTGTAGGGATCGGCGGGCACATCAACGACGGGGACGGGTTGGGGGAGGCCTTTGACGCCGCCGCCTACCAGCGCGCCTTGATGCGCGAGCTTCAGGAGGAGCTCTCCATCGAGAGCTGTTTCATCGAGCGCCCGCTTGCCGTGCTCAATGACGATACGAATCCCGTCGGTGCCGTCCATCTCGGGATCGTCCACCAGTGCCAGCTCGCGGAACCATCGGTGAAGGCCAATGAAGAGGCGATCGCCGAACTGGGATTCCTCACCCTCGAGGAACTGGTCTCCCGTCACAATGAGCTCGAGAGCTGGTCACAGCTCGTGGTCGGCGGGTGGAAGGGTTTGAGGACGGTGGGCAGCCCTTCGTAAATTCAAATTCTCTACCAGTTCTTGATCCAGGTATTGGAGGCTCCGCCACCTGCACTCGACCAGAGATCGTAGTTGTTGGACCCGTTGTTTGGCGACCCGTTGGTGTAGATATACGCGTAGGTGTTTCCGAAGGGATCCAACCAACCTGAGGAGTTGGTCGATTTCGATTTGAACTCAAAGTAGACCTTTCCACTGCTGGGCATGAGGTTGGCCACGAGATTGGTGCAGTTGCCGACAGTGCTGTTGCTGGGATAATCCCCATTGTCAGCCTTGTAGCTTTCAAGGGCCGCACCGACAGCAGCGATCTCGGCCTCGGCCCGCGAGCGTGCACCTTTTTTCTGGGCATATCCGGCTGTTCTGAGAATGAGGCCGGCAAGAATGGCGATGATGGTGATGACAATCAGTAATTCGATAAGGGTAAAACCTTCATGCCTAGTGTTTTTCATAAGAGGTTTCCGTATGATTACTGCTGCATTCCGCTGATGATGCCGATGAGCGGAAGGAAGAGCGCGATGACGATCGATCCGACCACCACGGCAAGGAAGACGATCATGATCGGTTCCATGAGGGAGGTGAGGCCGGCGACGGCACTGTCCACCTCGTCGTCGTAGAGATCGGCGACCTTCAGCAGCATCTCAGGGAGTTGTCCGGTCTCTTCACCCACATCGACCATGCTGATGACCATCGCGGGGAAGACTCCGCTGGCTTCCATGGGGCGGACGATCGATTCACCCTCCTTGACGGCGTCGTGGATCTTGGCGATCGCAGTGGAGATGACGGCGTTCCCGGCGGTCTCCTTGGTGATGTTGAGCGCTTGGAGGATCGGTACGCCGCTGGTCACGAGGGTCCCGAGGGTGCGCGTGAAGCGGGAAATTGCGTTCTTGCGGGTCAGGTCGCCAAAGAGGGGGGCCTTAAGCATGAACTGGTCGAAGAGGCCGGCACCCTTGGGGGTGGAAATCGCATATTTCAGGCCGAAGACCAGACCCACGACGCCTCCGATGATGAGGAGGATGTTCTGTTGGATTGCACGGCTTGCACCGACAACGATCTGGGTAAGGAGGGGTAGGGGTTTGCCACCGAGCATGTCGGCGAATATCTGCTCGAACTTCGGCACGATGAATACCAGCAGGAATCCCATGATGATGATGGCGATGACCATGACGATCGCGGGATACATCATGGCCGACTGGACCTTCCCTTTAACCTTTTGGGCCTTCTCCTGGAACTCGGCGAGACGGTTGAGCACGACCTCAAGGACGCCGCCCAGTTCGCCGGCCTTCACCATGTTGACGTAGAGCTTGTTGAAGATCCGCGGATGCGACGTCAGTCCGTCGCTGAAGGTTCCGCCGCCCTGTACTGCCTCGGCCAGTTGGTTGATTGTTTTTTTGAGAACCGGATCAGGCTCCTGCTTGCCCAGAACCGAGAGGCCGCGCAGCAGTGGCAGGCCCGCATCAATGAGAGTGGCCAACTGACGGGTGAAGATCATGAGAGTCTTGCTCTTGATGGTCTTCTTTTCAAGGAAGGGGATGTTGATCTTGATCTCCTTGGATCCCGTCTTCCTGCCCCCCTTGCCCGGTGATGCCGACTTTGCTTTCGCGCTTCGTGCCTGCTCTTTCACGCTGGTGGGGAAGAGTCCCTGACTGCGGAGCGCTGCCACGGCTTCCGACTGCGATGCTGAATCGATGAAATCACTGATCTGCTGACCCTGGGCATCAAGTGCAATGTAGGCAAAGGAGGGCATGTTCTGTTTCTAGTTGATGCGTCAGAAAGGTGTCGAGTCCTGAAGATAAGGGTTGTTTTGCGATTCCTCACCGATCGTCGTCGCCGGTCCGTGGCCAGGGTGGACGATTGTCGTTTCATGAAGGGGAAGCAGTTTCCGGCGGATTCCGGATAGTAAAAGTTCGCGATCTCCGCCCGGAAGATCCCAGCGGCCGACCCCGCCCGCGAAAAGGACATCCCCGCCGTAGAGTCTTCCGCTTGCGGGATCGTGGAGGCAGAGGCTCCCGGGGCAATGTCCCGGGACCTCGTACAGATCGAATTTTCTCCCCAGAAGGTCCACACCAGCCCCTTCGGAAAGTTTTTGGGAGGCGGCAACCGGTTCCACTTCCAGATCCATCCCGAAGCGCCTGAGAAGCCCCCGGTCGGCAAGCATCTCTTCGGTGACGTGATGCATGGCCACAGGGCATCCATGGAGGCGTGCCAAGGCAGCCGCATCCCAGACATGGTCAAAATGACCATGGGTGAGCACCAGAAGGGAGATGGGAGTCTCCCGGAAAGCTTCGGCTGCACCCTCGGGGGCATCCACCAGAAGATTCCCTTCAGGGCATCTGATCAGATAAGAATTGGTCTCCAGTGCACCTCCGGTGAACATTTTTGGACCTTCGTTTGTCTCATGAACGTGCATTTCATCAATGGTTGCTTTTTCCTGTCTCCCCTGCAACGGTTCTCTTTCATGATTAATCTGTCGTTCAGGCTTTCAAAACTCCCTGCGAAGGTTCTTGGAGCCCTGTTGCTCCTGCTTATCCCGTCGGGGAACCCACTTCGTGCCGCCACCAACACTGTTTCCACGGACATGTCTCCCGTCGCGGTGACGGTTGCCAGGATGCTGGAACAGGGCCATTACCTCCACCCGCTTTCCCTCTCCGAGAAGAATCCTCCCCGCTTGGATTCGGAGCCCCAGCAGACGATGTCGGAGCGCGTCTTGAAGAATTACTTTCAGATGCTCGATTACTCGCATCTCTACTTCACACAGGGTGATGTCGACGAGTTCCTTCAGCGTTTTTCACCGACACTCTCCTCCGAGATTCTTCACGGTGACCTGAGCGCGCCACGTGAGATTTTCACCCGTTTCCGCCAGCGCCTCGAGGATCGTGTTGCCAAGAACAAAGCCCTGGCGGCCGCCCCTCACGATTTCGCCACTGACAAGGCCGTCCAGATCGACCGCAAGAAGGCCTCCTGGCCGACAACCCTCGAGGAAGCCGACCAACTCTGGGCTGACCGGATCGAGGCGGAGCTCCTGCAGGAGAACCTGAACGAGCATCCGCTCAATCCCCCCGCCAAAGTGGTGACGAAACGTTACGATCAAATCCTCAAGAGTGTTAATGAGCAGAGCGACGAGGAGGTGATCGCCGGATTCCTCAAGTCGATGGCGATTAGTTACGATCCCCACTCAGAGTACATGAGTCCGTCTGAGAGGGAGCAATTCAACATCCAGATGAGGCTCTCCCTGGTCGGCATCGGTGCCGTCCTGCGAACCGATGATGGCTATGCGAAAATCGTTGATGTCATGCCCGGGGGGCCTGCCGACAAGGACGGGCGCCTCAAGCCCAACGACCGGATTGCCGCCGTGGCTCAGGGAAAGCAACCCTTCGAAGATGTGGTCGACATGAAGCTCGACAAGGTGATTGAGAAAATCCGCGGTGCCAAGGGATCGCAGGTACGTCTTCAGGTGATCCCTGCCAATGCCACCGATCCCTCCAAGAGGAAAGTCATCGAGATCACCCGTGAAGAGGTGAAGCTCAAGGAATCCGAGGCCAAGGGAGAGGTGATCGAACTCAATAACACCGACGCCAATAAGATGAAGTTCGGCTGGATTATGCTCCCCTCTTTCTACGCGGACTTTGAAGGCAATGCAAAATCACTGGCCGGCAAGAATGCCCCATCGGAAGGTCCCAAAAGCACAACCAAGGATGTGCGCCGCATTCTGGAGCGCATGAAGAAGGAGGGAATCGAGGGGCTTGTGATCGATCTGCGCCGAGACGGGGGAGGTTCGCTTGAGGAGGCGATCAACTTGACCGGCCTCTTCGTGGGCCCCGGGGCGGTTGTCCAGGCTAAGGATGCCAACGGCAAGGTGACGGTCGCCCGTGCTGATGACAAGGAGCCGTTCTACACCGGTCCGGTCGTCGTTCTTGTCAATAGGCTCAGTGCCTCGGCCAGCGAGATCTTCGCGGCCGCTCTGCAGGACTACGGCCGCGCGGTAGTGGTCGGTGACCAGCGAAGCTTCGGCAAGGGTACCGTGCAGCAAGTGCATGATGTGGGAAAGTTTATGCCGCTTTTTCAGGATCAGGGGGCGAAAGCCGGATCTCTCAAGCTGACGATCCAGAAATTCTACCGCGTCTCCGGCGGTTCCACCCAGCACCGGGGGGTCCTTTCGGACATCGTGGTTCCGTCACCCACTGATACTAGCGAAATCGGTGAGAGTTCGCTTCCCAATCCTCTGGCCTATGACGAGGTAGACCCTCTGCCGGTGAACCGATTTTCCTCCACCGCCTCCCTCATTGATTCGCTCAAGAACCGCTCCCAGGAACGCGTCGCCAAGGATGCCGAGTTCCGTTACATCAACGAAGACATGAAGCGCTTCCAGGAGAGACTCGAACTCAACAAGCTTTCCCTCAACGAGAAAGTCCGCAAGGAGGAGATCGCCCAGGAAAAGCAACGCAAGGAACAGCGCATGGCCGAGCGGAAGAAGAATCCCGCGCAGAATCCCCCCGCCCTGGAAGTCACTCTCGATACCTTGGACAAACCCGTTCTGCCCAAGGTTGTGGCAAAAAAGAAGCCTCTCCGCGACAAGGCGGCCAAACTCTCCGAGGATGGCGAGGACTCCGAAGAGGAGGGGAGTGCCGCCAATGTACCTGATCCCGTCAAGCGTGAGGCACTCAATATTCTCAAGGATCTGACTACCGAAATGCAAGGGATGCGGACAGCCAAGGCGGCTCTGGGAAATTGACCTCCCCATGCATTGATCCCGACCCTAGGGAGTGTGATTGACACCCTAGGAAGGTACCATTTTACTTCCTATTCATTTTTTCCAACCATCGTGAGCGAAACTCCCTCCACTCCTCCCGCTTCCCCAAGTCCCTCCGGGACTCCTTCTCCAAATCCCGGTGTTCCGGTGAAACTTCCCCCCCTGAAGTTGCCGCCCAAGCCGGTTCCAGCAGCTGGTACAGCTGCAGGCACTTCATCGGGATCGCCTGCTCTGCTCAAGCCATCCATGCCGCAGATGCCTTCTGGCACGTCGCCCGCCGTAGCTCCTACAACTGCGGCTCCCAAGCCCCCCGGCGGACCTGCAGCGCCGTCCGCGCCTGCGCCACTGAAGTCACCGACTGTAGTGTCACCAAGCGGCTTGAAACCACCCGGCACGCCTCCGGTTTCCCCGGCATCCACTCCGGCTCCTCTCAAGCCCCCCGGAGCTGTTCCTGCCCCGGCCTCGGTTTCTGCACCTAAAGCCCCCGCGCCAGCTGGCGGCATGCCTCCGGTTTCTGCGGAATCCACTCCGGCTCCTCTCAAGCCCCCCGGAGCTGTTCCCCCCCCGGCCTCGGTTTCTGCACCTAAAGCCCCGGCGCCAGCTGGCGGCACGCCTCCGGTTTCTCCGGCATCAGCCCCCCTCAAGCCGCAACCGCTCGCCGAGAGTGCTCCGGCAAAGCCGATGCCTCAAGCCACCATCAAGCTTCAGCCCGCGCCTGCGCCTGCTGCTGCACGTAAGCCCGCCGTTGCGGCTACCGAGGCTTCCGCCGAAGGGAAAAAGGATTCCGCGGTGCCGGCCCCCAAGAATGTCGAATCCAAGCCTGCCAACTTGGGTGAGGTGGAGGAGGCCGTTCCAGCCGGGTCCGTTCCTCTTCCTTTCCTCATTGCCGCCGCAGCGCTCGCTATGATTGCCTTCGGTGTCCAGCTTTGGACATTCCTTTCCTGATCAATAGAAACCACAAACCCATCCCATACCATGGCCTCCGAGCACGTCCTTGAACTGAACGATTCCAATTTCGACTCCACCGTCGCCTCCTCGCCGGCCCTGCTGGTCGATTTCTGGGCGCCATGGTGTGGTCCCTGCCGCATGATCGCACCCGTGATCGAGGAGCTTGGCAAGGAACTGGCAGGCAAGGTCACCGTGGCCAAGGTGAATGTCGACGAGGCTCCCAACGTCTCGGGCGCCCAGCGCGTGACCGCGATTCCCACCCTGATGATTTTTAAGAACGGAGCGCTCGTGGAACGGATGACCGGCCTTGCCTCCAAGGCGGCTCTTCTTGAGAAACTTCAGGCGCTCTAAGCGCTTGCAGGGCGAGCCATCTTCCTAATCGAGTCATTGGCTGTGACGGCTGCTGCCGAGACCCCTCGTGCCTTGGGCTATACCATGCCCGCTGAGTGGGAGAGTCATGAGGCGACATGGATTTCCTGGCCTCATGCGGGGGGACAGAGTTTTCCTGACAGCTATGACCGTGTCTTGCCGACGTTGGTCCGGATGGCGACTGCTCTTGCCGAGTCCGAGATTCTCAGGGTGAATATCTCCTCGCTTGATCAGGAGAGGGAGGTGAGGGGACTGCTCTCCAAGGCGGCTCCCATGGAGCGCATCGAGTTTCACCACAATCCCACCAACGAGCCATGGTGCCGCGACCATGGTCCGATTTTTGTGAAGAGAAGCGGGGCTCCCTCGCTGGCCGTGAATGACTTCGGCTACAATGCATGGGGAGGGAAGTACCCTCCCTTTGACGACGATGATGTCGTCCCTACCAGGATAGCCCGCCATCTTGGTCTGCCGCTTTTCGAGCCTCCTTTCATCCTGGAGGGAGGATCCATCGATCCCAACGGGGCAGGAACCCTCCTCACCACCGAGTCCTGCCTGCTTCATCCCAACCGGAACCCCTCCATGACCCGGGAGCAGATCGAGCAGGGGCTGCGCGACTATCTCGGTGTGGATCAGATCCTCTGGCTGGGTGACGGCATCGAGGGGGATGACACGGATGGCCATGTCGATGACATCACGCGCTTCGTGTCCCGTGACACGGTGGTCACCGTGGTGGAACCCCATCAAGGCGACCCAAACCATGTCCCCCTGTCGGAGAATCTCGAGAGACTCAGGGAGATGCGCCTTTCCGACGGCACTCCCCTGAATGTTCTGGAGATGCCGATGCCTCCCCGGATCGAGCGTGAGGGAATGCGCCTTCCCGCCAGCCATGCGAATTTCTACATCGCCAACGAATCCGTCCTGATGCCCGCCTTCGGGGGGGAGTCCGATGCCGTTGCCGCTGATCTCCTTGCCGGATTATTCCCCTCCCGGATGATCCGTCCCATCGATTGCAGGGAACTGATCTGGGGGCTCGGGGCCTTCCATTGCCTGACGCAGCAGCAACCGGTCGCCTGAATCTTGGTGAACGCGTCGTGCCATGCCGGCTTCCGCGTCGTTTTTGAAACCTCTGCAGGCTTGCCAAAGAGACCTCCGGAAGGTGTGCTGTTGAGCTGAATTTTATGAACACCCAAATCCTCCAACTAGCCGCCCGCGATGCTCGCGGTCTGGCCATTGACGCCGTCACCGCCTGCAAGTCGGGCCATCTTGGTCTTCCGCTCGGATCCGCTGACATTGGCGCCGTCCTCTTCGGTGAGGCGCTTCAAATCGATCCGGCCAACCCCCGCTGGATCAACCGCGACCGCTTCATTCTCTCCGCCGGTCACGGGAGCATGTTCCTCTATTCATGGCTCCATCTGGCCGGCTTTGATCTACCGCTCGACCAACTTAAGAAGTTCCGTCAGCTCCACAGCATCACTCCGGGTCATCCCGAGTTCCATGAGACTCCCGGTGTCGAGGCAACGACCGGCCCCCTTGGCCAGGGCGTGGCCAACGGCGTCGGTATCGCCATGTCTCAGAAGATGGCGGCCGCGCGCTTCAACACTCCCAACCACACCATCTTCAACAACCATGTCGTCGTCCTCTGCGGAGACGGTTGCCTTCAGGAAGGTGTTTCCGGCGAGGCCTCCTCGCTTGCGGGGCACCTCGGTCTGGACAACCTGATCCTCTTTTTCGACGCGAACAACGTCACTCTCGACGCCATGCTCAATGTGAGCCAGAGCGAGGATGTGGCCGCCCGCTACAAGGCCTACGGCTGGGACGTTCAGGAGATCGACGGCCACGACATGGGCTCCATCCTCGCCGCCTACAACCATGCCAAGACCACCAAGGGTAAGCCGCACATGATCATGTGCCGCACCATGATCGGCAAGGGCATCCCTCAGGTCGAGGGCACCAACAAGGCACACGGCGAGGCGGGCGTGAAGTTCTCCGACGAGGCCCGCAAGGGACTCGGTCTTCCCGAGGAGAAGTTCTTCATCTCCCCCGAAGTCACCGCTTACTTTGCCGACCTCAAGGCGAAGCGCGCCACGGCCCACGCTTCATGGCAAAAGGAATATGCCGCATGGCGTTCCGCCAATGATGAGTTGGCGGCCCTCCTCGACACCGGTGTCGAGCAGAAGGTTCCCGATCTCCTGGCCGCAATCCCTCACTTCAAGCCCGAGGATGTCATCGCCACCCGCAAGGCCGGAAGCATCGCCCTCCAGCCGATCGCCAAGGCAATGCCACTGCTCGTCAGCGGAAGTGCCGACCTCTTCGGTTCCACTCTCAACTACATCGAGGGGGGAGGTGACTTCACTCGCGAGAACAACGAGGGTAGGAACGTCCACTTCGGCATCCGCGAGCACGCCATGTGCGCGATCATGAACGGCTACGCCTATGACGGAATCTTCCGTATTGCCGGCGCCACCTTCCTGGTCTTCAGCGACTATGGCCGACCCTCCATCCGCGTCGCGTCTCTCTCGAAGCTCCCGACACTCTATATCTTCACCCATGACTCCGTCGCAGTCGGCGAGGATGGTCCGACCCACGAGCCTGTGGAGACCGTTGCCGCCCTCCGCGCGATTCCCGGTCTGGACGTCATCCGCCCCGCCGACCCCGAGGAGACCGCCGGTGCATTCGCCGCGGGTCTCGAGCGTACCGACGGGCCTACACTGCTCTCCCTCTGCCGCCAGAATGTCCCGAATCTTAGCGAGATTCCCGTGGATGTCCGCCGCAAGGGTGTCTTCAAGGGTGCCTACATCGCCCGCAAGGAGACCTCCGCTCTTGAGTTCATCATTCTGGCCAGCGGGAGCGAGTTGAGCGTCGCTTTGGATGCAGCCAAGCAGCTTGGTGCCGGAGCCCGTGTGGTTTCCGTCCCCTGCATGGAGCGTTTTGACCGTCAGGATGCCGCCTACCGCGAGGAGGTTCTTCCCTCCAAGTGCCGCAAGCGCGTTTCCATTGAGGCCGGAATCTCCGATCCTTGGTTCCGCTTCGTCGGACTGGATGGGAAGACCGTTGCGATCGACCGCTTCGGTCTTAGCGCCCCTGGTGCCACTGTCCTCAAGGAACTCGGCATGACTGCCGAGAATGTGGTGGCTGCCGCCAAGTCGCTCTAATCCAGCACCATACCTTCAAAAGCCCCCATGGAGCGATCCATGGGGGCTTTTTTGTGAATGGAAAAATGACAAGAATCAACCCAGATTTTGCAATGGAACCCTGACAACAGGTCTGGTGTGTTCACCAAGATGGTGAAGACGAAGCATTGGAAGGGAGAACCACGCCGTAACGGATGCGCAGCAACGGCCGGGCACCCAAGACAGGAATGGAGACGAATGGAATATTTTAACAGGAATGAAGGGGGTAAAGGGGATTCTCAACACCAAGTCCTTGTTCGCATGGATGACCCGAGTGAGTCCAAAGCCGTCCGCACCAAGGTTCTGCCCGGCGCAAACTTCTGCCATGCCATGCATTCCATCTCCTTCATCCCTTTCATCCCTGTGCCTAATCTTTTATCTGCGTCTTGGCGCTCTGCGGGACAAATCTCATATCCACCCATTGAAAAAAGCGAAGAACCCATTTCTGATTTCCTGAGTTCCACATTAATCAATCAGGCATTACTCTTCCCTTGTGTTATCATCCGATTGGTTTCAGTTCAGCTTGCCTGATTTCCAGTATGCCTTCCTGAGCATCCTGCTGGAGGGGATTCCTTTCCTGCTTGGTGGAGCCATCCTCTCGGGGATTCTCGAGGAGTATCTCCCGCAGTCGCTCATGACGCGTCTTCTGCCCCGTAATCCCCGCACGGCCGTTCTGGTAAGCGGCCTTCTAGGGGTGATCTTTCCAGTCTGCGAGTGCGGCATTGTTCCCGTGGTGCGCCGCCTTCTCCGCAAGGGGCTCCCGGTTTCCTGCGGTGTCACCTATATGCTGGCGGCCCCGATCGTGAATCCGTTGGTGATTTTGAGCACTCTGGCGGCCTTTCGCGGTCAGGGTGCGGTCGAGATGACGCTATTCCGTTTTGGCTTGGGCCTCTCGATTGCCGTCTTGGCCGGATGGGTTGTTGGTTTTTTCGCCCCTTTCTCGATCTTGCGTCCCGGGCTTCTCGGACCCCATGGGAGTGGTGCGGATCATCCTCATCATCATGCCCCGTCCCGCGGTCTCATGGACCGTCTCGGGAATGTCGCGACGGTTGCCTCCCGTGATTTTCTCGATGTCTCCGTCTACTTTGTCATCGGTGCCGCCGCCGCATCGCTCTTCAGCACGGCCGTCAATCAGGAGATTATCCTTCCCCTTGCGGCCAATCCCCCTCTCGCCATTGCCTCCCTGATGGCCCTTGCCTCGGTCCTTTCGCTCTGCAGCACGACGGATGCCTTCATTGCCGCGACCCTGACCACCTTTCCGATGGCTGCCAAACTGGCCTTCCTGGTCTTTGGTCCCATGTTTGATTTCAAACTTCTCTTCCTTTACGGGGCGGCCTTCTCGAAGCGGTTCATTCTCCTGCTCGGTGCGGGCCTCTTCTTGGTGATCGGTCTTCTCTGCTGGCGCCTTGCCGCGCTGAACCTTGCCTGGTGATGAAGCTATCCTCCTCTCTCTCGTCATTCAGGGATGCTTTCCTCCTGATGCTTTGGGGAATCTTCCTCCTCTGGCTTTCCTGGAAGGGGCAACTCACCATCTACCTCCATCCCTCGCTCCAGCCCTACACGACGGCTTCCGGAGTTCTTCTTCTGATTCTTGCACTTTTTGTCTTCCGGGATGCCTTCCTTCGTTCGGGTGATCATCACGTCTGCTGCCATGATCATTCCCATGAAAATGGTCACGATCACCATCCTGTTCACGAGGATCATCACCATGATGGGGAGAAGCCCTCCGCTGCCCTCCTTCTCTTCAAGACGATCCTGCTCCTTCTGCCGCTCGGGATGATCGTGACAGGTCAGGGAACCGCCTTCACGATGACGACTGTTCTGAACCGTGGAGTTGTCGATGACCTGCGGAAGCTTCCCTCGGCGAATGTTTCGGAAGCGCCGACTCCCGCGGAAACCGCCCCCTCTTTCTCCTCCGGACCGATGCCGGTCCAGATCATCGACATGCTCTATGTGATCCAGATGCCATCTTACAGGGAAGAGTTCGAGGGGAAAGAAGTCGAATTGACCGGTCAGGTGGTTCCGATGACCACCGGAAATCCCAAGGGAGACCGTTTTCAGGTGATCCGGATGTTCATCACCTGCTGCGCCGCCGATGCCAAGCCCGTGGGCGTCACCGTGCAGTATCCCAAACCGCTCAAGGTGCCCGAGATGGGCTGGGTGAAGATCGTTGGCAAGCCGACATTCCCCATGGAGGGAGGACGCCATACCGCGGTGCTGGAAGCCTCCGCTGTCGAACCATGCGAAGCCCCATCAGAACCCTTTGTCTACTAGCACTGGTTCTCCCCGGCAGCCTTGTCGCCGCAGAGAGTCCTCATGCCATGGAATGGCGTGCCGCGGAGCCGGGTTGGAAATACGTTTTTCCCCGAGATCATGGACCGCACCGGGAGTTCAAGACGGAGTGGTGGTATGCCACGGGAACCCTTGCTGACGATCAGGGAAGGGAGTTTGGATTCCAACTCACGTTTTTCCGTCAGGGGATCCGTCCGGGGGAAAAGAGCCAGGGATCCTCACGCTTCCGGGTGACGGAACTCCCCTTCGCTCACTTTGCATTCACGGATTGCTCCGCCAAAACATTCCGCCATTTCCAACGCTCCTCCCGCGGATCCTTCGGTGAAGCCGGATTTTCGATTCCAACCGGGAAAGAGTCCCGGATGGCATGGATGGAGGATTGGGAGATCATGAGGATCGGGCTGGACCGTTATCGCCTCAAGGCATCCGATGCAGGTCGCGCGGTTGATCTGACGCTGGTGCAGGAGAGGGAACCGATGGTTCATGGTGAGAAGGGCATCAGTCCCAAGTCCTCCAAGCCGGGACACGCCTCCCACTACTATTCCCTGACCCGCCTCAAGGCATCCGGTACGGTAACGATCGATGGGAAAAGCCGGTCGGTCAGAGGTCTTGTTTGGTTTGATCACGAGTGGGCCACCAACTCCCTTGACCCCGGGGAGGCAGGATGGGATTGGTCCGGGCTACATCTTTCCAACGGGGAGGATCTCATGCTCTTCCGGATCAGGGACAAGCAGGGCAAGCAGGTCTTTCTTTCAGGATCGATCCGTGATGCGAAGGGATCCGTTTCCGCGATCAAGGATCTCGTCATGACACCCGGTGGAACCTGGAAAAGCCCACACACCGGAGGTCTCTATCCGGCAGGATTCGAGATCGCGGTTCCCTCCAGGGTGCTGACCTTGACTCTCACACCTCAGCTTGCCGATCAGGAGCTTCTTCTTTCCCCGTTCGCTTACTGGGAGGGTGCCGTGAAGGGAGAGGGACGGGTCAACGGCTCTCCCGTCACGGCTTCCGGGTATCTGGAGCTCACGGGGTATGGAGGAAAGATCCTCGGCCTGAGTCAGGAGAAATAGGGATCAGTCTTCTTTCAGAACGCGGATATCCGGAAGATTCCTGTGCACTCCGGCAAGATCCAATCCGTAGCCGATGACAAACCTATCCGGAATCTCGAACCCGATGTAGTCGGCGAGAAGGTGTCCGGCTGATTCCTTCCGAAGAAGCACGCAGGTGCGGACGCTGTCAGCCCCCGCGTCCATCACGATTTTTCGCAGGGTTTCGAGGGTCTTTCCCGTGTCGAGGATGTCATCGATGATCAGGATGCTGCAGCCCCTGATATCCCCGGGTATCCCCCCGGGGAGTTTCACCGTTCCCGAACTGGTCGTGCCATCTCCGTAGCTGGAGGCCTTGATCGGAATGACCCGCAGGGGGAGGGGGATCTCACGCATCAGATCGGCCGCGAAGATCATTCCTCCGTCCATGACGGGAACTAGGCAGAGTGAGTCGCTTTCCTTGAAATCCGCGGTGATCCGGAGACCAAGTTCCCGGACGCGTTCGGCAATGGTTTTGCGACTGAGCAGGATGTCGGGTGATGGGGCGGTCATTGGTGGAAATACGTCACTGCTGAATGAGTGGGGTAAAGCTGTTCATCCGTTCGGGTCAATATCTCCGACTGCCCGGATACCCTTTTTGGAGATTTCGAACAACTCCGTGGAAACAGGCATTGGCGAGATGAGGTAGTCGTCCGTGATGGTCCGGGAGATGTCGGGCAAGCGGTTTGCCAGTTTGGGGAAGATGTAGATCTTGTTCCGTGCGGGAATGGCCACGATCAACTCGGGACCGAAGATCGAGCTGAAGCGCTGGAGGAAGCCGGGGGCCAGGATGCAGGAAGCGGTCATGGGGTCATCCTGACTGATGACCGCCATTTGAATCACTCCGCGGGCATCCCTGATCATGCGCGGATCCATGGTCGCCAACAAGAGTCCGGCACGCTCCCTCGATTCCTTGAGGAACCGGTCCCATGAGGCCTCGGTGAGGGCTTCATTTCCCTGAAGGGGGGTGATTTCGCCGTGCCGTCCTGTTCTGGCCGGGAAGAGAATGGTCCTCTTGGAGGCGGGCAGGTAGCGTTGCACCGGCATTCTCTCGAAGGAGCCACCCAGAAGAAGTCCCGGGGTGCTTTCTTTGTCTTGGGAGGCGATGGCCGGAGCGCAGGTAATCAAAAGGCCCGTCATCAGGAGTCGTGACAACCGCTGGTCTTTCCGGCCCAACATGCGTAGAAGGAATGTCGTCATGATCACTTTTGTCGAAGGTATCCTGGAAGAAGTCTTGCCGAACCAGATCGTCGTCAATGCCGGCGGCATCGGCTACCAGATTCTCATTCCTCTCTCCAGTTACAACAAGCTCTCCTCAACCGGGCAGAAGGTCAGGGTTCTGACCCATCACCATGTCCGCGAGGATGCCCAGGTTCTCTACGGCTTCTCCTCCACGGAGGAAAGGGATCTCTTCCGGTTGCTCATGGCCCATGTCTCGGGTGTCGGTCCGAAGTTGGCCCTTGCGATCCTGAGCGGCATGGAGGTCGGGCAGTTCAAGTCGGCGGTGGTGACCTCCGATATCGCCGCGATTTCCAAGATCTCGGGAGTCGGCAAGAAGACCGCGGAGAGAGTCGTTCTGGAACTGAAGGACAAGCTGGGTGTCGCCGCGGAGTGGGAGGCCGCTAGCAGGGAAAACGCTCCTTCCGGGGTCGAACGTCACCTCCATGACGCGGTTCTGGCGCTGATTTCGCTCGGCTACAAGCAGGTCGATGCCCACAAGGCGGTGAAGGCCGTCCTGACCAGACTCTCAGCCGACTCCTCTGCGGAGGATGTGGTGCGGGAGTCTCTCAAGCATCTCCTTTCGTGAGCACCGCGGATCCCGTCGCCGAACCTACCCTCTCCCTGGAGGAGCTTCGTGGCCGGGTGCCCGAAGGAGAGCTCTTTGCTGGGAAGGAGTGGAGATGGGCCCCCCGCCCCTATCGCTTGGATGCCAAGCTGTCCAAGGAACTCGAATCCATGGGACATCGCCTGCTTCAGTTTGCCGATGCCTGCGACCTGCTCTACCGCCAGAGCGTCGAGGGACGCCAACCCGAATGGATCGCCCGCCTGCTGGACCGGGGAAAGCCACCCGGTGTCGTGGCACTGGGACGGGAGGCCGCATTCCGTGGCCAGATCGCCCGGGTGATCAGGCCGGATCTTGTGCTGACGGAGGAGGGGTTCACGATCTGCGAACTGGATCAGATTCCCGGGGGCATCGGTCTCACCGCATGGCTCAACGAGACCTATGCCTTGCTTGGTGCCCGGGTCATCGGTGGTCCCGACGGGATGCTTGCGGGGTTTGCCTCTGTTCTTCCCGGAGGTGAGATCCTCATCTCCGAAGAGGCTTCGACCTATCGTCCGGAGATGGAGTGGCTGGCCTCCCGTCTTTCCAAATGGAGCAGGGAGCAAGGCGGCAGTGCATCCTGGAAGGTTGGCGATGAGTCTAACCGGGACTCCTGGAACGGGAATGTCTACCGCTTCTTCGAGATGTTCGACATTCCACAAATCCCCTGCGCGGAGGGGCTCTTTCGTGACGCCCTGGCCGGAAAGGTGACCGTCACGCCTCCTCCGAAGGCCCAACTGGAGGAGAAACTCTGGATGGGTCTCTTCTGGATGGCTCCCCTGCGGGAGTTCTGGATGCGTCAACTTGGAGAGCGTGGCATGCAGGCATTGCAACGCTGGATTCCCTACACCTGGATCCTGGACCCGGCCCCGCTTCCTCCGAATGCCGTCTACCCGCGCCTTGATATTCAGGATTGGAAGGAACTGGGAGCCTTCAGCCAGAAGGAGCGTGATCTCATTATCAAAATCAGCGGATTCGACGGCCGTGCCTGGGGTGCGAGGGGAGTGTCGCTGGGGGCCGATCTCCCCCGAGTCGAGTGGGAGGAGGCGATTGGGAATGCGTTGCGGGAGTTTCCAGAGCATCCCCATATCATGCAGGTCTTCCGTCACTCCGTTCTCACCGACCAACCGTTTTTCGACGACGACGGATCGGTCCGCATGATGAAAGGACGTTCCCGCCTGAGTCCTTATTTCTTCGTGAACGGCGGCAAGGCCAACCTGGGTGGGGTTCTTGCGACGGTCTGTCCCGCGGACAAGAAGATCCTGCACGGGATGAGTGACGCAGTGATGGTGCCTGTGACTGTTGGTGACTCCCGGGTCCGGGAGTAGGTCCCCACTGGATCTAGTCCTTCCGCTTATGGACTGAATTCAGCGAGTCTTGCAATGGTCGCCACATGCAAACGTTGAAGCGTTGGCGCAACGCGGGGTTCATTTCTAGGAACGCTGAATACACCCATTCATTCAAGGAGTCGAAACTCCTTCGGAATCGCGGTCCCCTCGATCCGATTCTTCGGAATCTGATCACCCACGGATCACTCCGTGTTATCGATTGGCACGGTGCGTCACAAACCTACGGAGACGGTTCCGGGGAGAAGATCTCCATCAGGATCCATGATCAAGCGACGGCGTGGAGACTTCTCTTTAACCCTCAGTACGAGGCGGGAGAGTCCTACATGGAGGGTCGGTTGACGATCGAGGAGGGAAGCCTTTATGGCTTCCTTGATCTGCTTTTCCGTTCGATTGGCCTGAAGCCCCTTGCTTACCCCTTCTCCCGAGTCACCGAGACTCTTCGGGGTATGTTGCGACGGATTCACCAGTTCAATCCTGCTGGACGTTCTCGTCGGAATGTCTCCCACCACTACGATCTCTCAGACAGACTCTACGACCTCTTTCTGGACGGGGATCGTCAGTACTCCTGCGGATATTTCATGACCGGTGACGAGACTCTGGAGGAGTGCCAGTTGCAGAAGAAGCGCCATCTGGCGGCCAAGCTTCTCATACGTCCGGGAGAAAGGGTTCTGGACATCGGATCGGGATGGGGTGGTCTCGGCCTCACGCTGGGCGGAGACTTCGGTGCCGAGGTGACAGGGCTGACGCTTTCAACCGAACAGCATCTCCACTCGAATCTGCGCGCCTGCGCCGCCGGTCTTGGTGAGCGTGTTCATTTCCACCTGCGCGATTACCGGGCCGAGTCCGGGAAATATGACCGGATCGTCTCGGTCGGAATGTTCGAGCATGTCGGGGTGAACCATTACGGCGAGTTCTTCCGGAAGGTCTCGGAACTTCTGGAGGAGGATGGTGTGGCCTTGATTCATTCCATCGGCAGGCCCGATGGTCCGGGTCATACGAACCCCTGGATCGCCGAACACATCTTTCCGGGAGGATATTCGCCGGCCCTTTCGGAAGTTCTCCCGGCGATCGAAAAGGCCGGCCTGCTGGTGACCGACATCGAGATTCTCAGGATGCACTACGCCGACACCCTGAGGTTATGGCGCGAGCGCTTCGAGGAACGCCGGAGCGAGATCCGGCAACTCTACGACGAGCGGTTCTGCAGGATGTGGGAGTTCTACCTGGTGACCAGCGAACTCAGCTTCCGTCACCAGGGACTGATGGTCTTCCAGATCCAGCTGGCCAAGCGTCCGGATGCGGTCCCGATCACCCGTGATTATATTACCCGCTTTGAGTCAGGGCATCCGGTGTAAGGAGTCGAAGGCCTTAGGTGTTGGAAGCGCTGATTAGAGCGTTTTTGATTCAGATGTAGACAAAGGATTTGCGGATGTCATGAGGTGGTGGGCAAGAAGCAAGTGAAGCGGCCGTAGTTTGACGCCACTTGCCTCCCGGCAAGCGGTGGCGCCCTGCGGGTCACGCATAAGCGGGATCTACCGCACCGCTCCCCAGCGGTTTGGTTGACGCCACTTGACTCCCGGCAAGCGGTGGCGCCCTACGGGTCACGCATAAGCGGGATCTACCGCACCTTTACCCAGAGGCTTGGTTCTACGCTACAGCCCGAGCGATGCGGCGCTGCACAACGCCACATGCCATCGCAAAGAATGTCTAGAGATGAAGCAAAACCGCTCTAAATCCCATGAAGGTTCCCCTGTTGGGAAACAGGTTGCTTCTCCAGAGATTCCTGAAATCCCGTTGTTCGAAAAGCCCTAATCCCGGCCCCAAAATCTTTTTAATCACCGGTGGAGATTTACGAAAGCCGGCTTAATACTCAAAGCGATTTTCCCGAAACCAATCACCCTCATCCTTTCAGCTTCCACCTTTTTAACTTTTCACTCTCCCCTTCAGCTTCCTCTTCACAATCCCGAGGAATTCGTTGAAACCCTCGATCTTCAGCATCCAACTCGCCAGCAGGAAAAACACCACTGCCAAGCCGATGACGGTGAAGAGCGCTCCGGCGCGCAGGATAACGGAGGCATGGCCCAGCGAAACGATCCAAGGATGCGTCGCCCATCCGATCAATCCGATTGGAATGGCTGCCAGCAGGCAACGTCCAAGAGTGGAGGCCATCGCCTTCGACTCCAGCGATCCGGAAACCCGGGTCATGAAGAGATAGAGCAGGACGAAGTTCACCGTGGCGGCGATCGCGGTGGAGAGGGCCAGTCCCCGGTGCCCCATGCCAAGTTTGAAAATGAAGAGCCAATTGAGACCGAGGTTCAGCCCGATGGAGCAAAAACTCACGGTCATCGGTGTCCACTTCCGGTCGATGGCGTAGAAGGCGGGCGAGAGGACCTTGATGCAGGAGTAACCTACCAAGCCGATCGCATAGAACTGGAGTGCCTCGGCCGTGTGGAGCGAGTCCGTGTCGAGGAACTTCCCTCGCTGGTAGATGAGGGCGATGATCGGTTCTGCCAGAACGATCAGGCCGACCGCGGAGGGAAGCGTCAGGAAAACAGCGAGACGCATCGCCTTGGCGAGGGTGGATCGGAAACGGCCCATGTCTCCAAGAGCCGAGGCCCGCGAGACAACGGGAAGCGTTACCGTGGCCACTGCCACGCCGAAGACACCGAGCGGCAACTGCATGAGGCGGAAGGCATAGGATAGCCAGCTGACGGGACCATCCCCCAGGTAGGAGGCGAAGATGCTGTTCACCATGACGTTGATCTGAACGGCACTCGCGGCGATGACGGCCGGAAGCATGAGGATCAACACCCGCCGGACGCCGGGATCGCGCCAGTTGAAATCCATCACGAAGCGGAATCCCGCCTGCCGGAGCGCAGGCAACTGGACGCCGAGCTGAAGGAGTCCGCCGAGCAAGGTCCCGAGGGAGAGACCGATCAGGGCCCGTTCACCGAAGGCAGGATCGATCAGCCATCCGAAGGCGACACCCCCAGCGATGGATCCGATGTTGAAGAAACTCGAGGCCAGGGCGGGGGCGGTGAAGCGGTTGACCGCATTGAGCATCCCCATCACCAAGGCGGCCAGCGAGACCAGCAGGATGAAGGGATACATGATCCGGGTCAGCTGGATCGTCAGGGCGGCTTTCTCGGCAGGAAATCCGGGTGCAAGGAAGCCGATCAACTCCGCGGCGAAGATCACCCCGAGCAGCGAGAGGAGGCTCATGAAAACCGTGGTTAGGGTCGCCATCTTGGAGGCCAACTTCCAAGCCGACCACTCCCCCTCGGTGGCAATACGCTGCGAGAAAACGGTCACAAACGCCGTGGAAAGGGCCCCTTCCGCAAAGAGATCACGGAGCAGATTGGGGGCCCGAAAGGCGGTCAGGAAGGCATCCATGCCACGACCCGCACCGAAGAGTCCTGCAAAGATCAATTCACGGGCCAGACCGAGCACACGGCTCAGCATGACGGCGCCGGCCACCACCCCGGCGGCTTTGGTGTTCAATCGGTCTTCACTCATGATTGATGTCCGGTTCCATGTTTAGATCCATAGCTTGCTCGGCGCAGGCGATCCATTACTGCCACACCGATCCCCTCTTCGGGAAGAAGTTCAGCCATCATCATGTCCACTTCACTCTCATCAAACTCCCTAAGCGCCGCATAGAAATTGGCGGCGGCCTCCCTGAGATCTCCAGATGAACTCAGGACGATCACCTTTGTGAAGCGGGAGGCGATTTCCGGCAGAGGTTCGCGAAATGCCAGAAGAGCAGTATTGGGCTTGGGAAGAACCTCCTTGATGTCCGCTTCTAAGATAATAAGTTCCTTTTTTGGGGCGTAATGACCCGGAAGACTTCCCGGTGTATTCACAATGCCCCCGCGCCCACCCATCCGAATAACATGTCCATATTGATTCAGATCCTCTTCCGTAATAGGTCCTGGGCGCAGGATCTCCATCGCATCACCTGTCACGGAAAGGATCGTCGATTCCAATCCATGGGTGCAACGCCCCCCATCAAGGATCAACGGAATAACTTCACCAAGTTCAGATTGGACATCTTGAGCCGTGACCGGACTGATTTTCCCGAATCGGTTCGCACTGGGTGCCGCCAATGGAGAACCAAGCCGCCGCAGGACCTTCTGGAAGAGCGGATGGGAAGTGACTCGCACGGCGATAGACTCGGAACCAGCCGTGACCAGTTCGGGAACTTCGGGATGCTTGGGAAGAATCAGAGTCAAGGGGCCGGGCCAAAATGTGGAGGCCAGACTTTCCACCAGATTCCGTTGCTCCAAAGAAGTAAACCGGACAACCCGGTCCAACCATCCGACTTCCGGAAGATGGACGATCAAGGGGTCGGTCAGGGGTCGCCCCTTTGCCTCAAAGATCCGGGCAACAGCTAGGGACTGGAAGACATCAGCCGCAAGGCCGTAGACAGTCTCGGTGGGCAACCCCACGACTCCACCGCTCCGGAGAATCTCTGAGGATTCTTCAACCCCCTCCTCACCTCTCAGAGTCCGCGCACTCAATGTCGTGACACCCGTTCGATTAACGCGAGCGGCCGAGTTTTTTTGGGGGTTCCAGTCGGCTTGCCGAGGCGGCCTTGGTCTGGGTGCTTCGGAATTTCTTCAACCGGAGAGCCAACCCCTGATGCAGGAGTGCCAGCTGTGAGATGGCGAAGAGGGCCGCGTTCTTGGCACCGGCCTCGCCGATGGCGAAGGTGGCGACCGGAATACCGGCAGGCATCTGGACAATGGAGAGCAGGGAGTCGAACCCCTCCATGGTGCGGCTTTTCACAGGCACCCCGAGCACGGGAACGGTGGTCTGGGCGGCGATCATGCCCGGCAGGTGGGCGGCACCTCCCGCCCCGGCGATGATGGCATGAAGGCCCCTTGCCTCGGCTTCCCTTGCGTAGGCAGCCATGGCATCGGGCATCCTGTGGGCGGAGACGACCCGGTATTCGCAAGGCACCCCGAACTCCTCGAGCAGGGCGACGGCATGCCCCATGGTCTCCCAGTCACTCTTGCTCCCCATCACAACACCGACAAGCGGGGTGGGCTTGGGGTTCACTTTGGCGGGTTTCTTGGTATTTGCGGAATTCTTGGATGCCATCACTCGAGCCTATCGGATTCGCATGGATCGAGGCAATCCGCATCCCCCCTCTACCGCTGGAAAGCTTCTTATTATCTCCGCTTCTTATTTCTGCTTTTTGGCAGGCGCTTTCGCGGACTTCCTGCCGCCCTTGGCCACCTTGGCGGCAACCTTGAGTCGAAGGGCGTTGAGCCGGATGAAGCCGGTGGCATCGCCTTGGTTGTAGGCCTGCGTCGGATCAGCCTCCATCGTCGCGATGTCGGGGCGGTAGAGGCTGACGGGACTGCGGCGTCCAGCCGCAAGGATGTTTCCCTTGTAGAGACGGACACGCACCGTGCCCGTCACGTTCTTCTGCGATTCCGTGATGAGTGATTGGAGTGCCAGACGCTCGGGAGCAAACCAGAAGCCATTGTAGACAAGCGTGCTGTATTTCGGAATCAGGCCGTCACGCAGATGCATCACCTCACGATCCATGGTTAGCGACTCCATCTGACGATGGGCGAAGTGAAGGATCGATCCGCCCGGGGTCTCGTAGACCCCGCGGCTCTTCATTCCCACGAAGCGGTTCTCCACCATGTCGACCCGACCAACGCCGTGGCGTCCGCCGATCTTGTTCAGGGTCTTCATGACCGCCAGGGGGTCAAGGCTCCTGCCGTTCACGGCGACACAGTTACCCTCGACGAAATCCAGCGTCACGATCTCAGCCTTGTCAGGGGCCTCCTCGGGACTGGCGGAGAGCTTGAACATGGCGCTGTTCTCCGGAGCGAAGGCATCGAACCACGGATCCTCGAGGATTCCGCTCTCGTAGCTGATGTGAAGCAGATTACGGTCCATCGAGTAGGGTTTCTTGGCGCTCGCCTCGACGGGAACCTTGTGACGGCGGCAATACTCGATCATCTCCGCGCGTCCGGGAAACTCCGCACGGAATCCCTCCTCCCTCCAGGGAGCGATCACCTGCAGATCGGGGGCCAGGGCGGCGGCGGCAAGCTCGAAGCGGACCTGATCATTCCCCTTGCCGGTTGCTCCGTGAGCGATGGCGTCGGCCTTTTCGGCCAGTGCAATCTCCACCATGCGCTTGGCGATGAGGGGGCGCGCAATGCTGGTGCCGAGGAAATACTCCCCCTCGTACATTGCTCCCGCCTGCATCATCGGGAAGATGAAATCACGGGCGAACTCGGCCTGAAGATCGTAGACGTAACACTTGGAGGCTCCTGTCCGGAGCGCCTTGGGCTTGAGCCCCTTGAGTTCCTCCTCCTGACCGATGTCGGCGCAGAAAGCGATCACCTCCGCGGAATAAGCTTCCTTGATCCAGTTGAGGATGACGGAGGTGTCCAGACCTCCCGAATAGGCAACGACGATTTTCATGGAGAGGTGGGATACATCAACGACGGCAAGGTTGCACGCCGATTCGCGACTGTTTCGGAAAAATCAGGCCACAAAAAAACGGCCGGATTGCTCCGGCCGTTTTTCGATGAAAACAATCCGATCGTTACTTCTTGGGCTGGATCGGGGTGGAAGCCGGAGTTGCGCCGGACTTTGCATTCTGCTGGGCCTGGATCTGGGCAGCCAGATTCTGGACGGCCTGCTGCAGATCGACGAGAGGAACCCAACCGATCAGGTTGCCCTGCTGGCCGGTCGACTTGTCGGCGAAGGAAGCGGCATTGAGGAGACGAGCCTCGCCGGTCTTGGTATTCCACTGAACCACGGAATCAACTTCCTTATCGGCGATAGTGATCTTAGTGGAGATGCACTGGAAGGAAGGCTGCTCGGGAGCGGGCTTGTTGCATGCGGCTAGGCCGAGGCTGATAACGGCGAGGAGTGATAAGGGGATAAACTTCATAGGTCCACAAGTTGGAACAACGATGGCCTGATTTCAAGTAACAAATCGGGGGCGGTTCCCATGCCGAAGGAGAAGAGTGGGTTGACTGGGACTCGAACCCAGAACCAATACCTTAAAAGGGTACTGCTCTACCATTGAGCTATCAACCCGTGGGAGTGATCCGGGGATGGCGCCCCGAATTTCAAGCTGATGAAAATGCAGTTACTCCCTCAGCGTGTCGAGGGCATTTTGCACTTCCTGAGCCGCACCGGATGTCTGGGCACTCAGGGAGACCCATACAATTTTTCCATCCTTGATGAGAAAGGACTGCCTGAGAGGAACCCCGACCATGGGAACCATCGGGACATGGAAGGCCTTGGCAACCTTGCCGTCGGTGTCAGCGATGAGCGGGAAAGGAAGCTTCTGCGCCTCGCGGAAGTTCTTTTGAGCTTCGGGTGTGTCACGGCTCACCCCGAGGATCTGAAGACCATCGCCGCTCAGTCCCGCGTAGGAATCCCTGAGTGAACAGGCTTCCTTGGTGCAACCGGGAGTGGCGGCCTTCGGGTAAAAATAGACCAGGGTGATGCCCTTCGCGTAGACATCGGCGAAGAGAACCTCACGGCCATCCTGATCAAGAGCATTAACCTGAGGCGCGGGGGCGCCGACAGCAAGTGGTTCGGCATGGCAGAAAAATGAGAGAAGGTTCATCGCGGCAATCAGGAGAATGGGCAATCTCATACATACCATCAATAGCACCGGCGGGGATGACGGCAAGCGTTTGGAACTTTTCCCCCGCCATGAAACGAGGCTTACTGAATATGAGTGAACGCATTGAAAAAACATTTCTTGCTCGCCGGATCCGCGGCTCTCCTGGTGCTTCTGCTGGTTGGAACGCTCATTATCAAACACTGCTCTCCCGCCCAGAGTGGGAAGACCGCTCGCCAGGAATACCTCCGGGAACTGCTCGGCAAGGGGAAGCCTGTCTTTTTATCACCCTCCTCCCTCACCGACATTCCCTCAGGATGTTCGGCACAGATACCGACAGAAAGTCAGATCCAAACGGCACTCGGGGACCCCGCCCTCTTTCATAGACTTCACAGGGAAAAACAATTCTCCGCAGTCCTTCTTTCCGCAAGGGAGTCATCACGCCTGCTCAACGGAATCCTGCTCTCCTCGCCTCTCTGGACATTGACCGATGTCTCGCCCCAGGGTTATCTGTTCAGGCCCGCAGGATCGACGCCATGGAGCGCCCCCTCCGCAGAGACGATCGTGCGACTGCACCCCGATCCCACGGAGCGGACATGGTGGCTTATCGCGACTGCTGAAACCCTCATCGCAATCAAACGCAACGGCGAGGCGGAGGAGCTCCTTGCGATGGCGGCTGCAACAAAACGACTTTCCTCGGCACTGCTTGGAGCCCGAGCCTCCCTGGCAGCATCCCGTGGCAAATGGAACGAGGCGCTGACTCTCTCCAGGCAATCCCTCGCAAAAGACGCCACCAACAACGCTTCACGGCTGATCATGATCCGCTCCCTGATCGAGAGTGGCCGTCAGGAGGAGGCCCTCACGGAGGCCAGGACCCTTGCACAAAGCAACCCCAATACCGAAACCCTCTTCCTTCTGGCCCGGGGCGCCCACGCCGCCAACTCCAGCGCCGAGGAGATTTCGGCACTCCGTGAATTGGTACGGATCGCCCGGCGTGAGAAACTTCCACTCGGAGCAAGCCTCACCTACCTCGGTCAGGCCCTTGCGCGCAACGGAGAGCGGGGAGATGCCCTGAGGGCCTTCCAGGAGGCGGCCACTGCTCCGGAACTCACCGCAGAGCAGCGTCTCATGATCGGGGAACTCATGAACCACCTTGCACCGGATCAGCAATTCCCAACCGGAAAGTAGTTCCCTGAGCTGTCATGCCATATCTCTGGATGACTGGCATCAATCATGAGCCACTCGTAATCAGGCGCATCCACAAGTCTACCAAGCGGCTTGTTTTATCATTTTTCATTTTCCCCTCCGGCCATCCGGCCCTCGACTCTCGTACCTCTACTTCCCATTTCCAATTTTCCTCTCGATCACCCATAACCGATCCCCGATTCCTTCACGCTTTGCGGGATCCGCCTCCGACTTCCAGAGGCACAAAGAGAAAGGGAAATTAGGATCGAGGGATGGCAATCATTGACGTGAAGCTGCTTTAAGGAATCTACTGAAGGTACGGCACATGAGACTCGACCGATACGATAACGCTGACTTCAGTCGCGGGGCCTCGAAGTTGAAGGAGGCTCTCTGGTGGATCGTCCGTTCGTTGCTCTTTGCCCCATGGCTCCCTGTTCCTTCAGGGCTTAAGGTGTGGGCCTTAAGGGCCTTCGGTGCCAAGGTTGGGCACGGGGTGGTGATCCGTTCCCGCGTGAACATCACTTTCCCCTGGAAGCTGACGATCGGTGATCATGTCTGGATAGCCGACGAGGTGCTGATCCTGAGCCTGGCACCGGTCTCGATCGGTTCCCATGTCTGCATCTCCAACAGGGCCTTCCTCTGCACGGGGTCTCACCGGTTCCGTTCCGAAAACTTCGACCTCGTTACCAGGCCCATCACCATAGGGGATGGTTGCTGGATCGCTTCCAATGTCTTTGTCGCTCCCGGAGTCATCCTCGGCAACAACTCGTTCTGCACAGCCGGTGCCGTGGTGCTCCGAAGTGATGGCCCTGATGTCGTTCTCTCCGGCAATCCCGCGATGACAAAAACGGGTGGATGAAAAAGCTTCTCCTCCTGGTGGTGCTGGCGTGCCTTGCCTGTGCCTTTTTTGCCGTTAGGGGGCCTGCATTCAATCGTTTCTGGAAGCGCTGGCTTGTGGTCTCGGTTCCGATGGAGAAGGCGGATGCGCTGATTGTACTCGGCGGGGAACCACTTGCTCGACCGACTGAGGCCGCCCGCCTTTACAAGGCAGGGGTTGCCCCGAGAGTGTTCGTGACCGGCAGGGGGGACGCTGGCACGAACCGCCGTATCCTTCTCGAATCCGGAGTCCCGGCCGACAGGATCGTTGTCGAATCGCGCTCCATCACGACCCAGAGCAATGCAAGCCTTCTCAAGCCGATGCTGGAAGCTGCCAAGGTGCGATCGGCTCTGATCGTGACATCGCCGTTCCATACGCGCCGAGCCCTTGCCACCTTCAGGAAAGTGATACCGGATATCACCTTCGGAGTGACCGATGCCTCGATCGGGTGGTGGAGCAGACCTGAGGGCAGGGGAGATGTGAACCGCTTCGCCGCAATTGAGTTTCTGAAGACCGCGGAGTATTGGCTGATCTACGGGGTGTCTCCGATCAATGTCGAGAGTCGAGGGACGAGTGTCGACGGCATGAAACGCTGAGGATGGCCTAAAAATGTTCTGATGCCAGATTGCCTCATGAGTCTTCCCCATGCATTGATCTGATCGCGATCTGAAAAGCTCTGGGCGATTGTATTCATCTTTCGTTTTAGCTTTTAGCCTTTTTATGTTTTAGCCTTTCCCGAGTGCCTTCCATCCTTTTCATCAACAGGGTCTATCCTCCTGAGAGCGGGGCGACGGGGCGCGTTCTGGAATATGTGGCGGGTGGCTTTGTCTCGGCGGGATGGGATGTCTTCGTGCTGACGACGGCGGGAGAGAGATCCGATGCCGGCGAGAAGATCCGGGGTGGGGTGAAGGTGATCCGAGTCTCCTCGGGATTCTCCAAGAGAAGTTTGATCGCCAGGGCGCTTGGTTATGCGCTGATGATCCCTTCGCTTCTACTGAAAGCCCTGCTTCTCCCCCGTGCCGATGTGGTGGTGACCAAGACCGATCCGCCGATGCTGCTCGTCATTGGTCCTTTCCTGAAACTGATGAAAGGATCCAAGCTGATTCACTGGGCCCAGGATCTCTATCCGGAGATTGCCGAAGAGGCAGGTGTGCTTCCCAAGGGGGGTGCGGGTGGCTTGGTGACCGGACTGCTCAGGCTTCTCTCGACACTCTCGATGCGCAGTCACGATCTCACGATTGCTGTCGGTCGATGCATGGTGGGGCGTCTGAAAGACAGGGGAATTCCAGAGGGAAGGATCCGGGTGGTAACCAATGCGGGTGTCGAGGATGACATTGTGCCGGTTTCGCATGAGAACAACGCTTTCCGGAAAATGCATGGATTGGAAGGGGCGTTCGTCATCGAGTACTCGGGTAACCTCGGAAGGGCACATGACTTCGGGACGGTTCTGGAGGCGGCTCGCCTGCTCGGGCAGCGTGGGGAGACGGGGATCCTCTTCCTCTTTGTGGGGAGCGGTCCCGGAGAGGGTATGCTGCGTGATGAGGTGGCGCGAATGGGGCTGAAAAATATACGCTTCCTGCCGCCGCAGCCGGCTGGATCTCTCTCCGAGAGTCTGGGAGCCGGGGATCTGCATCTGGTGACGATGAAGTCCGTCATGTCCGGGTTCGTGGTGCCGAGCAAGTTCTACGGGGTGATGGCTGCTGCCCGTCCGTGTCTCTTTATAGGGCCGGAGGATTCGGAGGTGGCCCGCGTGATTCGCGAGCACGGGGTGGGCGAGGTGATCGCTCCCGGGGATGCCGATGCTTTGATCCGGGCAATCCTGAGGTATCGAGGAGCTCGGGAAGTGACGGCGCAGGCCGGGGGGAGGGGCCGGATCTTCCTGAGGGAGGTGGATTCTCTCGGGCTGTTCCTGAAATGCGCCGCCGACTTGGTTGAATCCCCTTGATTTCAAGGGGTTAGTGGGCACTATATTGAAATCCCCCGATGGTTCATGACAATCAATCCAGACTGCCATCAGTGAGGCACGGTGAGGTGAAGTCGGATTCTTCCGGTAACCGCGAAACAATCCGGGTGAGGGGGCGCAAGAGGAAGGCGTTTTTCGCCCTGTATGCGGGAAGTCTCGATGCGCTGCTCTGGTTAGGTCTCTATTTTGCTCTCACGAAGATCACCGGTGAATACAATATTGTCACCCTCGCCTCGGTCTTCATTCCGATTGGCTTCCTGATGATATCCATAGCGCTGGTGGGAGGGTATCGATTCCGCACGGACTTTGCCTCCCTGCGCTATGCCAGCGAACACCTGATCGCGACGATCTGCGGGTTTTTTGTCGCTGCATTTTGTCTGTATGTGGTGGCCTCCTTCGGCCCTGCGGCCACGTCGAGTAGGGCGATCTTCTCGCTCTCGGTGGTGGCCTTCGCTGTCGCATCCCTCGTGGTAAGACGTCTCTTCTGGTTCTCAACGAGGGGGTGGCGTGACGAGGGGAAGTTTCTGGTGATTTTCGACGAGCATCTGGGTCCGGTGTTTCACCGAGATTACTCCGCCAGCCCCCAGTATCAGGGGCTCCGCTATGTCGCCTCCCAGAGGGATCTGCGCGGCAAGCCCGTGGGGGGGGCGGGCTCTCCTTCCGCCTTTGTGGAGGCCGCCCATCTGCTTCCTCATCTCGACAGGGAGAGTGCCGTCGGTTACGAGGCGATCGTGCTCGCGGCTGAGCCAAACAGGCTGCCCCCCGGAATCCTCAAGCGGCTGAGCGAGATTAATTTCGAGGACTTGCCCGTCCACACGATGGAAGCCTTCTATCAAGGCTACTGGAATCGCTTTCCCCTGGAGTTGGTGAATGATGTCTGGCCGCTGGAGACGGAATTCACCCTGGTTCAGCATTCGGTCTACAGCACAATCAAGAGGTGCGTGGATTTCCTGATTGCCCTGACCGCATTGATCATGATTTCGCCGATCCTGTTGCTGGTGATGCTGGTGATCTTGATTCTCGACGGGAGGCCGGTGATCTACTCACAGCAAAGGACAGGCCTCCATCAGCGCCCCTTCACCCTCTACAAGTTCCGCTCGATGAAGGTCGGAAGCGACAAGGGTGACGGCTACACCCGGGAGGGTGACAGCAGGGTGTCGCGACTCGGCACCTTCCTGCGAAAGTCGCGTCTGGATGAGCTTCCCCAGCTCTGGAATGTGCTTAAGGGGGACATGAGCCTGATCGGCCCGCGTGCCGAGTGGGTGAGGCTGGTCGCCGACTACGAACGTCAGATCCCTCACTATCACTACCGTCATCTGGTTAGTCCCGGCATCACCGGATGGGCTCAGGTGAACTACCCTTACGGCGCCTCGCTGGAGGATACGCTGGTGAAGCTCTCCTACGATCTCTACTACATCAGGAATTTCTCACTGCGTCTGGATGCGGAGGTCGTGCTCAAGACCCTTCACACAATGCTCTTCGGCAAGGGGAGGTAGGAGCGATAAGGTAAGCGAAATGAATAATGAGGAATGAGGAATGAGGAATGAGGAATGAGGAATGAGGAATGAGGAATGAGGAATGAGGAATGAGGAATGAGGAATGAGGAATGAGGAATGAGGA
>Ga0208327_1000013_pt1 | contig 54889 bp, 53 predicted proteins | sample LakMenEpi26Jun08_FD_150733 | JGI IMG/M metagenome (GOLD analysis project Ga0208327, IMG submission 150733) | Freshwater microbial communities from Lake Mendota, WI - 26JUN2008 deep hole epilimnion (SPAdes) | ecosystem: Environmental > Aquatic > Freshwater > Lake > Epilimnion/Euphotic zone ...
CATGCGTTGGATGTGGTTGGTTTTTTTGGATCTTCATTTACCCAAGTATCCCAACTCTCCTTCGCATGAACAACCTCCTGAAACTTCACACCTAGGGAACCGCTGATTAAATCCCATGAAGGCCGCTGAAGAGCATTTGCTGATTTTTGAAGGCGCGAGTGCTGGGCGATACCCTCAGCGGTCTCGCCCGAGCGAGCAACGCCACAAAAATCGACAAATGACTTCAGCCCTACGGGTTGCGAAGATAACAGGCCGGGGGCTGTGTTGGCTTGGCGCTTACAGCCCACTGCGGGGATGCTTGCGCCAAGCCGCCTTGCCCGCGGCCATTTCTTTCCGCAACGGCCTCTATGCGATTTAATCAGCGCTTCCCTAGGTAAATAGACTGCAGGCTGAAGGCCTTTAGGTTCTAACCTGAAGGATCGGCGCCCGATTGTACGATTCTTCCCTAATAGTCTCACAGCCTTCAGTCTAAACAACCTCCCACACATGCTATGGAAGTTCCGCAATCACAGGTTTGACCTCTCCACGCGCGGATTGATCGTCGGCATCGTCAATGCCACGCCCGATTCCTTTTCGGACGGGGGAGCCTATCTGGATCCCGTGGCGGCCAGCGCGCATGGGCTCCGATTGCTGGAAGATGGTGCCGATCTCCTCGATATCGGCGGCGAATCCACGCGACCGGGAGCGGCACCGGTTTCAGAAGAGGAAGAACTGCGCCGCGTGATTCCCGTGATCGAGGCCCTGCGCCGCGCCACCGATGCCCCGATCTCGATCGACACCTCGAAGGCATCCGTGGCCGAGGAAGCCCTTGCGGCAGGAGCCGACATCATCAACGACGTGACGGCGTTGGAAGGCGATCCCCGGATGGGTGCGGTCGCCGCCGCAAGCGGGGCGGGGGTCATCCTGATGCACATGCGGGGAACCCCGCTGACGATGCAACAGTCCCCCAGCTATCCCGATGATGATGTCGCGCGCGCGGTGGCAAAATATCTTTCAGGGCGCCGTGATGCCGCCCTAGGCTTCGGCGTGGACGCTTCCGCCATCATCCTCGACCCGGGTCTCGGTTTTGGAAAAACCGCGGCCCATAATCTGGAGCTGATCCGCTCGCTTCCCGAACTGTGCGGACTCGGGGCCCCGGTGCTGATCGGCCACTCCAGGAAAAACTTTCTCGGTGCGATTTCAGGCGAGGCCCAACGGGACAATCCGATCGACGGGGATCAGCGCCTCCATGCCGGCATTGCCGTGACGGTCCTTGCCCGCCGGCTCGGGGCACGGCTTTTCCGGGTGCACGATGCGGCATCCCATCGGGCGGCCCTGCGCGCCACCGAGGCGATCCTGAATACGGGAGGTGCCTTGTGATCGATCTGTTCCAGTCGTTGATGGGGGTGGTTCGGGCCAACTGGACCTCCGCCCTCGAGATCCTGATTCTCTCGGCGATCCTTTATTACCTTTATCTCTACCTGCGCGGCACCCACGGCGCGCGGATCCTGATCGGTCTTGGACTGATCTTTCTCTCGCTCACCTTCATCTCCCAGTTGCTCGACCTCGCGGTGCTTGGCTGGCTGCTCAAGAGCTTCTCGGTCTTTCTGGCGATCGCCCTGGTGGTGATCTTTCAGCCGGAGCTGCGCCGCGCGCTCAATGAGCTGGGGAGTCACCGCTTCTTCACCACGGCGCTGCAACGCCGCGAGGAGATCGAGGAGATCACGGACGCCGTCTTCGATCTTTCCAGCAAAGGATTCGGGGCGCTGATCGCTCTGGAACGCGACATCGGGCTCGATTCCGTCGCCGAAAGCGGGGTTGAGATCGACGCCGACTTCTCCAAGGAGCTTCTGCTCACGATCTTTCATCCCAAGACGGTCCTGCACGACGGCGGGGTCATCGTGAGCAGTGACAGGATCGTCGCTGCGGGGTGCATCTTCCCGCTCACCCAGAGGGATGATCTCGACCGCACGATCGGTCTGCGTCACCGGGCCGGGCTCGGATTATCGGAGGAATCCGACACGGTGGCCATCGTGGTCTCCGAGGAGAGCGGGCAAGTTTCGATTTGTCACTCGGGGGGGATCGAGCGCAACCTCAACGTCGAGCGTTTCAGGAAGCGGCTTTCCCAACTCCTGCTCCGCGAAGAACACCATGCAACGCCTCCTGCTTCACAACTGGAAGGAGAAACTGGTCTGCCTCCTTCTGGCGGGGGCGCTCTGGTATCTCATTCATCAAAACCTGGGTCCGGCTCCGGAGCGCAGCCCCCGGTCCGCCGCGAATCCTGAGGGAGTCGTCTCCTCCAAGGAGGCCCGCAAGGCCAAGGCAACCAAATCCCGCGAGAAATAGCGCATCGCGATCATGTCCGGACGCAGACTCTTCGGCACTGACGGGATCAGGGGCGTGGCCAATGTCCATCCAGTCACGCCGGAAACCGCACTTCGACTCGGTCGCGCGCTCGGATTCCTTCTGCGAAAGGATGGAAGCCGCCGGCCCCGGTTCGTGATAGGACGCGACACGCGCCGATCCGGAGCGATGTTGGAGGCTGCAATGGTTGCGGGGCTGAACTCGGTGGGAGCCGATGTCCTGCTTGCCGGAGTCCTACCGACTCCGGCCGTGGCCTGCCTTGTCAGGGAGCTGGGGGCGGACGGGGGAGTCGTCATTTCCGCCTCCCACAACCCCGCAGCCGACAACGGTCTCAAGCTCTTCGGAGGCGATGGCTACAAGTTCGATGACGCCGTGCAGGAGCGTCTCGAGGAACTGATCCTGAGCGCTGAAATCGACGGAGAGAGACCTGTGGATGGGAATGTAGGGACGTTGGTACCCATTCCCGATGCGTCCGAACGCTACGAGGCGATGGCCTCCGTGAGCGTGCCCGGAATGTCCCTGCATGGACTCAGGATCGTCGTGGACTGTGCCAACGGCGCTTCTTACCGGACGACTCCGGCGGTGCTCCGCAAGTTGGGAGCCACGCTCTCCGTCCACCATGCCGAATCAGACGGCATGAACATCAACAGGGGTTGCGGGAGCACCCATCCGGAGGAGATCAGTCGCCTCGTGCGGGAGACCGGGGCTCACATCGGAATCTCCCATGACGGAGATGCCGATCGTCTCCTTCTTTGTGATGAGCGGGGGGAAGTTCTCGACGGGGATGAACTCCTTGCCATGACTGGGCTCGATGCGCTCCGGCGGGGAACACTGGCTGGCAAGACCCTCGTGGCCACGGTGATGAGCAATCTGGGCTTGGACGAGGTGATCGAAGCCGCCGGCGGGAAGGTCATCCGCACTGCGGTGGGTGACCGTTACGTGGTCGAGGCGATGAGGGTCGGAAACTTTTCCGTCGGCGGAGAGCAGAGCGGCCACATGATCTTCCGCGATCACGGAACCACGGGTGACGGCCTGATAGCCGCCCTGCAGATCCTCCGCATCATGACGGAGAGCGGCAAGCCCCTCAGCGAACTCCGTCGAGTCCTGAAGAAATACCCCCAGGCGCAGCGGAATCTCCGCGTGAAGGAAAAGCCCCCGATCGACTCCCTGAAAGAGGTTTCTACGCTGGTGAGCGATACTGAGTCGGCATTGGCTGGAAAGGGACGCCTCCTGCTGCGTTATTCCGGAACCGAACCCAAAGTGCGCCTTCTAATCGAGGGGGCTGACGAAGCGATGATCAATCAATGGGCGGATAAGATAGCCTCCGCGCTCACCACCGCTATTGGCGCGTAGATAGCAATGGCTTGGGAGTTTGGCGCCGCGCGTTGTTGCTGCTCGCTCGCAGTATAATTTATACAGCTTCGCTCACGCGCCTAGCGCAGCATCCAAACTCCCAAGCCTTGGCCGAAAAACTAGCTTAACGTTCCAAGCTCAGCGACCCCGCCCACGTGAAGCGTGGATTGCAACCAGAGCGAAACGGCCGTGTTCACTGCAGCGCATGGTTAGGCGGCGCGGTCATTTGGATGGAGACTTCTTGTCTGCCTGCTTCTCCCACTCATATTCCTTCAGGTCAAGGCGTCGCTTCGACGGCCAGTCATACAGATAGAGCAGAATCTCATCGTGAACAACTTCCTTGCCGCCACGAGTAATCGAGGAGACGGAAAGGGTGTGTCGCTCGTCGAGCTTGTAGTCGATGCAACCGGTCTGCCCTGACCAAAGGCCCATCTGACCTTTGACTTTCGGGTAAGCAGGCGCGAGTGCCGCCTCAACCTCACGAATAGTCATGCCGACATGAATCTTTGGGAGAACGGCGTTGAGTGCGGTGGGAATGAGGGGCTCGTCTGCTGCCAGCGAATGCAGTAAACCGAGGCAGAATATGAAAGCGATAATTGGATGCTTCATAAAACGAAGCGACGCCTTACGTTCAAAATGAGCCGCTATCATGACTCTAGCGACTGGTTGGGCTCCGTGGTTTTCATTCTGGTTTTCCCTCTCGATTGCCATACATGAATGTGGTAGCACTTGCACATCCGCGAGCGAATGCGATCTCCAACCATTGATTCTCCCCTCCCTCGATCATAATGGCTCCAGTCTTGGAATCTAGACCCTTGGTAAAATATTCAATATATACTTTCGATTTTTCTTTTCCGTAAATCCGTTCCGCCAAAAACTGCTCCTGCTGAATTAGAGCTTTCTTATTTCGATTGAGCGCGGCGAGAGCCGAGGCTTCGAGCGAGTCGGCAGATACCGCATTTACGAAAGGGGTTTCGGCTCCGCTTGTGATGCCAGAAGCGGATGCAGCCACCAAAAGAATATATGCGATAGTTTTCATTTTATTGCCTAACGTCCGCGATCACCGGCTCCTGCCCGTGACGCGGGTAAGTGTTCGGTGGATCGCATTGTTCGAATGTATTTGTTATTTGAAAAGCCAAGCAACTGTCGCAAAGCAAATTCCGAAAATCATAAAAGACATCCCAAACGCAAAAAGAATAAAACTACGCTTCGATAAGCCGGGTTCCAGGACCGATGTGGACATAACTGAGGGGTCGTAGAATACTTTGATATCTTTTCCTCTTGGATACTTCTTTACAAATCGCTCAGCAAATCCCCGTCCTGCTGAAACGCTCTTCATGCCATAGGCAACCATATCTCCCTCGTATTGTTGTCCTTTGATAAAATATGAGTATTTGATTCCTGGAGAATAGGATGAGCCACGTTTACTGCCGGAGCGACGCTCGACTTCCGAGTATGTAACAGTCCCATTTGTATGAGGCCAACTTCTACTGTCGTAGGCGTGAACAATATTGCGAACTCCAAATCCTGCCACGATTCCACCGGCAAGAATGAACACTGCAAAGAATAGGGAAACTATAGGCATATTTATTCCGAACGTCCGCGATCACAAGGCACCGGACCGCTGGCGGGACGAGTGACGGGTGAGGAACGAACCCAAGCAGGAGGCATGACGCGTAGCCATTCGGTGGATCGCATTGTTCGGCTTTATTCGATTTTCACGGTTCCTACCCTGTATAGTTGCTTCTCACAGATGCCCAGGGCAAAAGTAATATCTGAGGGGATGCGTGGATCCTTCGGAGAGTCAGCGGGAATGGTAATTATGAGCTTGGCCACGGGGGTGAGATTGAAATCATAACCTTCCTGTCTCAGGCTATCCTTCATTTCTTTCAGTTCTTCTTCAGAAATAAGTCTCCACTCAAAAGTGATCTTGTCCCTTCTCGGGGCAAGAATACCAAGTGTATATTCTGCTTGCTTACTGCTTGATAACAATAATTTCTCGGAGAGGCCGATAGAATAACCAAGCCGCTCAAACTCCTTTGTAGATTTATTTAATAGCGCGGAATCTAGTCGAGAGACGAAACCATCTTGCTGCTCAGTGGAAACCTGAGCAAATAGTGAGATTTGGGTGAATAGTAGGATGAGTAGGTATCGCATATATTTATGTCGAACGTGTTTTAGAATAGCGTGTCATTTTATTACAATAATGGAAGAGGTTTACTAGTTTAACAAATATTTCTTCGCTATTTTTAGGTGATGACGAGACGTGGAAGAAAAAAAAGCCGTAACGGATGCGGAGCAACGGCCGGGCAAGCCAACTCAGGGAAGGGAGCGATGATCAATCAATGGGCGGATAAGATAGCCTCCGCGCTGACCGCGGCTATCGGGGCTTAGATAGAAGACTTGGGATATCGGCGGATAGCTGTGTTGGCCTGCGGTCGCCGTAGGACTACTAGAACTTTTGACGGCACTTGCCTTCCGGCAAGCTGTGCCGCCCCTCGCGGGGCTGCCTTGTGTCAGTCTTCCGCGCCTCTTTTCCGCGCCTCTTCCCAGAGGCTTGGTTCTTGGCCGCCATGCTCTCCATCCGATCTTCCAAGCCTTACGGAAGAAGTAGCCCAACTTTGAAGCTGAGTCGGCTCGAGCGACTGTTTAGGCCACACTACTTCCTTCTTCATGACCGTCTCGCAAACAGCTTCCCGATAACGGAGCCAAGCAGGTACAGCATCATTGCAGTTGGGACAGCAATGAGCAGGTAGGCGCTGGCCCAACCGAGACCCGACAGCAACGGCCCCAAACCCATGCCGTCTAGTAGAGCGAGCTGAAGTGCGATAGGCAGCTGAAGGAAAACAAAATTGCCTTTTTGGTCCGTCGTTGCACCAAGGGCAATCCCAACGCAGATAGCGGACGGCAGCAAGTAGAGGCTCGCAAGACATGCTCCAAGGCGGCTGAATTTCATACCATGAAGATGTTACCCACTCTTCGGTTGCAGTAGTCCAACCTTTAATGAATTTTTGGGATCAATATCCCAATCCTGTACGGAAATCCTGGATCCAGACGACCAGCCAGGCGGCGGCCCGGCCGCAGAGTTCGAGGAACTCCGTTGAGTTGGTGACAAGGCTCGCCCAGTAAGACTCGCAGATCCGTGAGCGACTGGTTGCAAGCAGGAGCCCCGTGATGAGCAGGAGGTTGATAAGATAGATCACCGTCAGCGAAAAGAAGGTGCCTCCATAATGGAGGTCGGGTTGGCCCTTGGTGATGAGCAGGAACGTGAAGACAAGATGTAAGGCGAGCGTCAGTCCCAGAACGAGGAAGAGGACCCAGCGCAGGGAATCGACTCCCGCGGTGAGATGGCTCCCTTCGTGGATCCGGTCGATCAGCCGTGCCGATAACGCGAGCACACCGTAGAGGGTGGCGGCAAGCACGCTGTAGATCGGGAAGAAATAGGGGGAGAGGATGATCCAGGTATTCACCCGGTCGGTCAGGACATGTCCCCCCTCCAGGCTGACATGGAAGCGGTTCGCCACTGTGCCGCCGAAGAGCTTCACCCAGAGCGCATGCGTCACCTCATGGCCGAAGACATAGGGAAGCATGAGCGTCTTTCTGGGGACGACGGCAAAGAGGATGCCGAAGATCAGGAGTCCCGCGGCGAAGCATCCGAAGGAGCGGTTCGCGAGCAAGCCGCTGTGCACCGAGGCGGCGAATGCCTGCAGAAAGCTCTCCGTGAGAATCAGGCAGACGGGAAGCAGGAGCATCCCGACAAGGAACTTGAGCAGCTGCTTCGTTGCCGGATTCCCATTCCTTGAGCCGACGGAGGGGTTCTCCTCGATATCCCCGTGCTCACGGAATGAATCATCGTACCCCTCCCGCTCCTTGCGGAAGGGCGAAGTGGATGGGGAGGGCTCCAAATCGGGGAAGAGCTCGCCCGAAAGGGTTGCCGCGTCGGAGCGGACGCGCCGCCGTGGGTCGGCCGAAGCCGGACGCGCCCCCTTGTTCCGCGCCGTGTCGCCGCCCTGGGGGGAGTTGCGGCGAGCCACGGGAAGGGGGGTGTCGACTTAAGCCCGGCCCATGTAGGCGCCGGTGCGGGTGTCGACCTTCACGATCTCACCCTCCTTGATGAAGAGGGGAACCTGGATGACCTTGCCGGTCTCGAGCGTCGCGGTCTTCATCACGTTGCTGGCGGAGTCACCCTTCACGCCCTCGGGGGATTCGGTGACCTTGAGATTGGCGGAGGCGGGGAGGTCGACGGAGACGGCGCGTCCCTCGACGTAGAGGATCTCGACCTGCATGTTCTCCACGAGGAAGTCCTTGGAGTCGCCGATGAGATCGCCCTGCAGGGTGATGGTCTCGAAGGTCTCGGGATCCATGAAGTTGTATCCCTCCTGGTCGGAGTAGCTGAAGTCGAGCTTGGTGCGCTGGACGTCGACGAGGTCCACCTTCTCCGTGGAGGCGAAGCGGACGTCGGCGGACTTTCCGGTGCCGATGTAGCGGATGATGAGCTGGACGAAGGCGCGGAGGTTGCCGGGGGTGCGGTGGGTGACTTCAAGGACGATGGCGGCGTTGCCGTTGTACTTGATGGCCATTCCCTTGCGGAGGTCGTTTGCGAGTGCCATGGAGCGTTGGGTTTTTAAATGAGTTTGAGTCGGGAGAGATCCTGGGAATCGACCGCGCCGAGGGGCTTCCCATCGGCATCCGTGACCACGAGATCGTCTATGCGGTGTTGTTCTAGCACCAGGAGCACCTCGGCGGCAAGTTTGTCGGCGCCGATGGTCACGGGGTTAACCGTCATCACCTCGCCGACGGAGCGGGTGCCGATCGCTGGGTCGGATGGGAATCGGCGGGCGAAATCGCCGTGGGTGAAGATGCCGGCGAGGCGGCCGTCACTGTCCGTCACCAGGGCGGCGCCCGCGCGCTTGGCGGTGAGGACCTTCAGGACGTCGAGGACGGTGTCGGTCGCCTTCACAATCGCGGCGTCCTCCCCTCCCCGCATGATGTCGCGGACCTTGAGCAGGAGCGCGCGGCCGAGGTTACCTCCCGGGTGGAAGCGTGCAAAGTCGTCACGGCTGAATCCCCGCTCCTCGAGCAGCACCATGGCCAGGGCATCGCCCAGGGCCAGCATGACCGTGGTGCTGGAGGTGGGGGCGAGGTTGTGGGGGCATGCCTCCCGGGAGACCGAGACATCAAGGACGATGTCGCTCGCCTTGGCGAGGGAGGAGGCGGTGTTGCCGGTGAGGGCGATCTTTTTGACATCGAAGCGGGCCAGGGCGGGCAGCACGCGGATGAGCTCTTCGGTCTCGCCGCTGTAGCTCAGCGCGAGGATGACATCGCCGTCCGAAATGACGCCGAGGTCGCCGTGGAGGGCGTTGAGGGAATCGAGCACGACCGCAGGGGCGCCGGTGCTGGTCAGGGTGGCGGCGATCTTCCCGCCGATGTGACCCGACTTGCCGACGCCGAGGACGACGATCTTGCCCCGACGCTCCACCGTCTCCCTGAGCAGGGTCACGGCATCCGTGAACGTGCGGTCGAGACGCCCCGCAAGACGTTCCAGCTCGTTGGTTTCGATCGAAAGAACGCGTCGGGCGCGCCCAAGGGTATCCATCCGTGAAGTCTGAACGGGCCGGGCGGCTTGTTCAACGCCGAAGAGGGGGCGGGGGAACATTCGGCAGACTTGCCCCGGATGGAACAAGGCGTCTAATGTAGGCGGATGAACGGCGCGTTCTCCCGACTCCTGATCACCACGGCAGCCCTGCTGGCCGTTTCCACTTCCTTTGCCCAGCAGGCCAACCCGGATGCCGGGTTTGTCGCCCCCAAGCCAAAAAAGACCAGGATCGACACGACCACGATCGGGAAACCCGCCCCTTACGACATCAACGGGGTGGTGGCACAGGCCTTCAAGATGAAGAAGCCGCTCGAACTGGTGAACCCCCTTGCTCCGCAGACAGAGGGGGCCAGTGAGGATATCTCCTGGGATCCCGACAATCCGGAGAAGCCCAAGGGCATCATCCTGCTGGGAATCCAGTGGTGATTCCGGCTCCGAGCAGAGAGGTGCGATGCGGTTGCCGCTCCTGAGGACGTTGAAGGACGCAACAAGGGAACCGCTGATGTCATCCCGATGAAGGCCTACGTGATCAATCTGGACACCGCTCCCGAGCGTTGGGAGCACATGAAGCAGGCTTTTGCCGGCACTCCCTTCTCACTGGAGAGGGTCTCCGCCGTTTCCGGAAAGGAACTCCGGCTTCCAATGCCGGAATTTGACGAGGAGAAGTTCCGCCGCCGTCACGGACGGCTGACCAACATCTTCGAGGTGGCCTGCTATCTCAGCCACATCAAGGCGATGCGGGCCTTCCTCGACTCGGGAGAAAGCCACGCCATCATCTGCGAGGACGACCTCTATCCCAAAAAAGAAGCTCCGGAAGTCATCGCTCGGCTGATGAAGACCGTCGGATTCTGGAACATGGCGCGGCTGGCCGGTCTCAAGCTGGGGAAGCCGCTGAACGTCGCCTCGCTTGGCAATGGATATTCGCTCACCGTCCCGATGCATCGCTTCAAGGGAACGGGGGCCTATATTGTCGACAGGAAAGCCGCGCAGGCCCTCTGTGAGGGATTGTTGCCGATGTGGCTCCCTTACGATCATGCGTTGGATCGGGAGTGGGCTTACAATTTCAAGGTCGTTTCGGTGGCGCCGTTTCCGATTTCCCAAACAGAGGAGGAATTCGTCAGCGCCATCCAGGGGAATGCCCAAAGGCGACTACCTTCTGCCCTGCGCTGGCGCTGGACTTATCCCTATCAGATCCAGAACGAACTCACTCGCTGGATCGTCCGTGGGGTGAGTGCGATTGGCCTCAAGTGGAAGCTACCAAGGTCCTGAAGCACCCATGTCTTTCGTCACTCTTCGGGCGCAATTCCATCGACAGACCTCCCGGTTTTCACCGGGTGGGGATATTGAATTGTTCCTGAAGCGCCTCGGCATTCCCCTGCTGCTCCTCTTCGCGCTGTGCTACTACGGCTATTATTGCAGGGTTTGGCCGGGTCCTGGAGGAGAAGGGGGGGTGGTGGCTCTTCTTGCTCAGCGTCTGCTGGAAGGGCAGAGGCCGATCGTCGACACGTTCCTTGGCTACAATGTCCTCTGGTTTTACCCGGTGGTGGGGATTTTCAAGGTGCTCGGCCCCCATTACCTCGCGATGCGCCTTTTCTTCTTCGCTCTCTGTCTGGTGACCGGACTGCTGTCGTTCGGAGTGATCATGAAGTGCACGGGGCGGGCTTGGGTTGCGTTTCTGACCGGTGTGCTGGTGATTCTTGTTCCGGGTCAAACATACCGCAACTACATGGCATTCATGGCGGTCCTGAACATGTCGGTTTTTCTCTCGGCCTATGTTCTTCCATCACGGAATCTTCTTACGCGTTCTCTCTGGATGCTGCTTGCAGGGATCACGCTCGGGATCGCTTATCTCATCCGCATCGATGTCGGCTATTTCCTGACCTTCATCATGTTGGGGCTCATCCTGCTCCATCCCCTCGGCAATCCCGACAACCTGCGGCCGTCGCGACGGATCCTCGTCGCCCTGGCTGGTTTGATTCTGGCCGGGGCGGGATTTTTCCTGACGCATCTGCCTGTCTACCGGGATGCCGTGAATCGTGGTTTTGACAGGGAGTTTGTGGGTCAGTACCGCCAGTGGCCCGAGATGATTACATCCTACGGCTCGAGAATGATTGAGGGCACGTCGTTGATGCTTCGGGAGTCGTTCCTAAAGCCCAATGCGAAGGCCACCCCCGCGCCGGTCGCCACTCAGGCTGCGGCACCGTCGCTCGCCGCGACTCCCTCCGCGGAGGTTGTGACACCTCCCGCGGCTACCCCTCCGCCACCGGAGAAGTCGCTGAAAATCACTCATGGGGCCCAGGAACGAATCTCGATTACATCTCCCAAGCCGAGGGACAAGATCATGGCCCTCAATCTTTATCTGCCGATCCCACTCTCCGTGATGCTGCTGTGCGGGGCCTTGTCGGCGTGGATTACGGCTATAAGGAGAGGAAACCGCGCGGCAGGAGTCCGAGCGCTTTCCTCTCTCACCGCCCTCGGATGCGCACTTGTTCTCTTCCCTCAGTATTTTTTCTGGCAGCCCAACATGGTTCACCTGAGCGAGTTCATGGTGCCGATGACCGTGGTGCTCATCCTTTCGTGCTTCGGAGTTGTCGAGTCTTGGAATGACCGGGCACGGGTGTGGCGTTTGTTCGCGGGAGTGTATCTGTTGGTCGCGCTCACCGCACTGATTCTCTATTACATCAATGGCTGCCAGTCGGGCGGCGGGGGTGGAATTGCGGTCTCTCAGCACAAAAAGTTCCCATTCCATGCCGCCAACGGAGCAGATGTCATCATGAATAGTGAAGAGTTCGAGGTGAACTCCGCCATGAGGGATCTCATCGCGGCGGTCACGGATCCCGGGGATTTTGTCATCTGTTATCCCTATCATCCAGAAATCAACTTTTACACGGACCGGCCCTCCTACGAACACAACGTCTATGCCGACAACGATATCCCCGGAGACAAGTTTTACCGGGCATTACTGGCCAATGGCGAGAGGCATCATCCCACGGTCTTTGTCATCAATAACTGGGACATCAACAGCACCGAAGAGTCCCGTTTTTACAACTGGGCCTGGGAATCGTACCGCCACCTCACGCAACACTATCTCCTCAGCTACAAGCACGGGGACTTCGAGGTCTATGTGAGGCCCGATCGGGCGGAGAGAATTCCTTCCCGATTCAGGTAATCAAATCCCGCTTCCGGAGATTCGCCTCGCTGAAGCATCTCAATACCGCCCCTCCAATCAAATTTCAGGCTCTTGCCGGACGCGGTATCTGATGACTCCGCGTATCTAGCCGAGAGCTGTTACTTCGAGTGGACGGGGATGACGGTGACGGGGATCGTCGATTTGTGAAGCACGGCGGTGACCACGCTTCCGCTGAAGAGTTGGTAGACCGCCCCGTGACCGTGGGATCCCAGGATGATCATCGAGGCACCGGTCTTTTCGGCCTGTTGCAGGATTTCGTCGGCCGGCGTTCCCTCGATCACGCTGGTCTCCACGGAGATGCCGCGATCACGCAGCGGCTGGGCGAACTGCCCGAGTTGTTTGCCGACAAGATCCAGATCAGGGGGTTCGACGGGAATCGGAGCCGTGATCACATCCATCGCGGCCCCCACCGGGACATAGGCCGCAACGGGTTCCCAGACATTCAGGAGCACGACCTTCGCTCCCATGCAGGAGGCGAGATCCGCCGCGCCATCCACGACCTTTTGCGAGATCGGGCTGAAATCAATGGAGACCAGGAGGGTTTTCATGGTTTCGATCATGGAACGGGGCCGGTTGCCTTGCCAGCGAAATGAGCCCCCTTATAGTAATCAAATGGATGATCTTTTCGGCACGGCGCAGGCTACGGATTCTCTGCCGGCCGACGCCCCGCTTGCGGCGCGCATGCGTCCGCGGACGCTGGAGGAGTACGCGGGTCAGTCCCATATCCTCGGCGAGGGAAAGCTCCTTCGGCGCGCCATCGAGGCTGACCGCCTCTCCTCGATCATCCTCTACGGCCCTCCCGGCACGGGGAAAACAAGCCTGGCCCGCCTCATTGCCGCCCGCACGAAGAGCCGCTTCATCGAGTTGAGCGGCGTCGAGGGATCGGTTGCCGATATCCGCAAGGCCGTGGGGGCAGCCGCCATCGAGGCGCGGAACGGGGGGCGCACACTGCTCTTCATCGACGAGATCCATCGGTTCAACAAGGCCCAGCAGGATGCCCTGCTTCCCGATGTCGAGCGCGGCACGGTGCGCCTGATCGGGGCGACCACACAGAACCCCTTCTTCTCGATCAACAGCCCGCTCGTCTCACGTTCCCAGATCTTCCAGTTGCAGCCGCTCACCGTGGAGGAGTTGATTGCCCTTGAGTATCGTGCGGTGAGCGACGGCGAGCGGGGTCTCGGCGATCTGCCGGTCGATCTGGAGGAGGGGGCCGCGCGCCATCTCGCCACCGTCAGCGACGGCGATGCGAGAAAGTGTCTCAATTCCTTGGAGATCGCCGCCCGCACCACGCCGTTCGGTGCCGATGGCCGTATTCGGATCACGCTTGCCGAGGCTTCCGAGAGCATCCAGAAAAAGGCCCTCGTCTACGATGGATCGGGCGACGACCACTACGACACGGCGAGCGCCTTCATCAAGAGTCTCCGGGGCAGCGATCCCGACGCCGCCCTCTACTGGTTGGCCAAGATGCTCCATGCCGGCGAGGAGTTGCGCTTCATCACCCGCAGGTTGGTGATCTTTGCCAGCGAGGATGTCGGCCTTGCCGATCCATTGGCGCTGCCATTGGCCATTTCCGCTCAGCAGGCCGTGGAGTTCGTCGGGCTCCCGGAAGCGCGCATCACCTTGGCCCATGCGACCGTCTATCTGGCGACCGCCCCGAAGAGCAACAGCGCCTACGCCGCCTTGGGTGCCGCCGAGGCGGATATCGGCTCCGGTCGCACCTTGGCCGTGCCACCCCACCTCAGGGATTCCCATTACAAGGGGGCCAAGGCGCTGGGTCATGGACAGGGCTACCGCTACCCCCATGACCACGAGGGAGGGTATGTGCCTCAGGCCTACCTTCCCGAAGGCCGGACCTATTACACCCCCACCCGTCACGGCGCGGAGGCACGGATCGCCGACCGGCTGGAGGTATGGAGACAGCAGTTTCAGGAATCTGCAGTCAAGCAGACAGGGAAAGTTTAGGGCTCACAGGGATGAAGGGGATAAGGGGGATGAAAAAATCTGAGCAAAGAGCTTCGTAATGAATGAAGGCGAGGGAGATATCCGCCCTCCAATACCGAACTCCGATCTGCCTCCCCTTTTGTATCCCTTGCATCCCCTTTATCCCTGTGAGTCATCATGTCAGTCCGTTGTCCCGGGCATCAGAGAAACCCTTTGACTCTGAAGGCCGGTACTTCTAGCCTCTTTGTCCGCCTTGGAACGCCATTATGCCGCGCCCTCTCTGGCGGCCTACACTTACAAAACTCCATGGCTGATCAGATTTCCTACGCTTTCATCACCCCGTCCGCGCTCCGCAAGGGCCGCGCCGGAGGTGTCCTCGCCCGCCTCATCTCACGCAGTGGGCTTGAGCTCTTCACCGGTCGCATTTTCGCCCCTTCGGCAAAGACCCTCGGTGATCTTGCCGCCACGCTCTCCGGGCAGGATCGCACGGCCGCCTACCTGAAGGCCCTGCCTGCCGGCGCCCATTCCCTTGTGCTTGTCCTCAATGGTGAGGATGCCGCCGCCAAGGTGGCCTCCATCGTCGGCAATGACGCCTCCATGGGGGGACGCGGAGAGACGATCCGCGACACCTACGGCGACCTTATTGAAAGCCCCGAGGAGGGTGGAAAGACCGTTTACTTCGAGCCCGGCGTGATTGCCCCCTCGAATGCCGCAGAGGCCGCCGCCGGCCTCAAGCTTCTGGCCGCCGCCTCCGATGCCGAGGGTGGCATCCTGGATGCCGCCGCCTCCTTCAGCGGCCCTACCGAGAAGACGCTCGTCCTCATCAAGCCCGACAACTTCGCCTTCCCCAGCACCCGCCCCGGCGGCGTGATCGACCTCTTCGCCCGCACCGGCCTCGCGCTGGTCGGCTTCAAGCCGTTCCACATGTCCGTGGCCCAGGGTGAGGAGTTCTACGGCCCCGTCCTTGATTTCCTCGTCGCGAAGCTGCCCGACGGCCGCGCCCAGTGGGAATCGATCGTCGCCTTCATGGCTGGCAAGCGTCCCTCCGAGTGCTCCGCCGAGGAGAAGGCCGCTCCCGGCAGCCAGCCCTGCGTCGCCCTGATCTATCAGGGACCCGAGGCGGTCGCGAAGATCCGTGGCGCCCTCGGCCCCACCAATCCCTCCCAGGCCCCGCACGGCACGATCCGCAAGGAATTCGGCACCACCATCATGATCAACGGCGCCCACGCCTCCGACTCCGTCGAGAACGTCGCACGCGAGACCGGAATCATCCGACTCGAGGAGAACGATTTCAAAACCAAGGTCGCCGCCTCGCTCTGAGCCGCCCCGTTTTCAGCCAGCAACCCCAACACCCAACACACCCGCACTTCCCATGGACCTCGCATCCCGCGTCAGCGAACTCACCCCGTCACTCACACTCGCCATCGACAGCAAGGCCAAGGCCATGCGCGCCGAGGGCATCGATGTCTACAGCTTCGGCGCCGGAGAGCCCGACTTCGACACCCCAGAGCACATCAAGGCGGCCGCCATCGAGGCCCTGAACGCCGGATTCACCAAGTACACCCCCAGCTCCGGAACCCCCGAGCTGCGCGCGGCCATCAGCGAGAAGTTCAAGCGCGACAACGGCCTCGACTACAAGCCAAGCGAGATCATCGTCAGCAACGGTGCCAAGCAGAGCTGCTACAACGCCATCATGGCCGTCTGCGGCGAGGGTGACGAGGTCATCATTCCCGCCCCCTACTGGCTCAGCTATCCCGACATGGTCCGCCTTGCCGGCGCCGAGCCCGTCATCGTCCAGACCACCCAGGAGAACGACTGGAAGATGACCCCCGCCCAGTTCGAGGAGGCGATGAGCCCCCGCACCAAGATGGTCATCATCAATTCCCCCGGCAACCCGACGGGTTCCGTCTACACCAAGGAAGAACTTCGCGCCCTGGTCGAGGTAGCCGCCGACGAGGAGATCATGATCCTTTCCGACGAGATCTACGAGAGCCTCACCTACGACGGCGCCGAGCATGTCTCCGTGGCCTCCCTCACCCCCGAGGCCAAGGACCTCACCATCACCGTCAACGGATTCAGCAAGGCCTACGCGATGACAGGATGGCGCCTCGGCTACCTCGGAGCCCCCGAGAAAATCGCCAAAGCGATCGACTCCATGCAGAGTCACAGCACCTCCGGCCCCTGCTCCTTCGCCCAGAAGGGTGGACTCGCCGCCATCACCGGCAGCCAGCAGTGCGTCGCCGACATGCGCGAGGAGTTCAACATCCGCCGCGAGTACATGTTCGAGCGCCTCTCCGCGATCCACAACGTCACCGCCGTGAAGCCCAAGGGCGCCTTCTACATGCTGGCGAACATCTCCAAGCTCGGCATGACCTCCACGAACTTCGCCGACCGCCTGCTCAGCAAGGCCAACGTCGCCGTCGTTCCCGGCATCGCTTTCGGCGACGACCGCGTCGTCCGCCTCAGCTACGCCACCGGCCTCGATGTCATCAAGCCCGGCCTCGACCGCTTCGAGGACTTCTGCAAGACCCTCTAAGCAAACGCGGTTCCCCAAGGGATCCCTCATCATGACTTCCCGGAAGGCCGTCCGCCCACAAGCGGACGGCCTTTCCCTTTATCTGGAACGTCGTCGGAAGCTCGTCGAGCAGGCACTGACCCGCGCCGTGCCCACGGCCTCCGTCCGACCCGCGACCATTCACAAGGCGATGCGCTACAGCCTGCTTGCGGGTGGCAAGCGCCTGCGTCCGATCCTCACGCTTGCGGCGGCTGAGGCGTGTGGTGCGAAGGATCTCCAGAACATCCTCCCTGCCGCCTGCGCGGCGGAACTGATCCACACTTACTCGCTTATCCATGACGACCTTCCCTGCATGGACGACGACGACCTCCGTCGGGGACGCCCAACCTCGCACAAGGTCTTCGGCGAGGGCGTTGCCGTCCTTGCAGGTGACGCGCTGCTCACCCGTGCCTTCAGCCTTCTGGCTCAGGTAACACCTGCGAAGCGCTATCCTCTCTCCCTTCTCCTCGAGGAGACGGCCGACGCCGCGGGCAGCCTGCAACTCATCGCCGGTCAGGTCGCCGACCTCGAGGCCGAGGGAAAGAAACTCACGATCAGCGAGGTTCGCTTCATCCACGAAAGGAAGACGGCCGCGATGATCGTACTCTCACTAAGGCTCGGCGCCATGATTGCGGGAGCGTCGCCCGGACAACTCAAGGCCCTCACCGAATTTGGTCAGGCGCTCGGCCTCGCCTTCCAGATTCAGGACGACATCCTCGATGTGACGGCGACAAGCCAGCAACTTGGCAAGAGCGCGGGAAAAGATCTCAAGGCCTCCAAGGCGACCTACCCCGCCGTGATGGGCCTCGCGGCCTCGCACAAGGAAGCCGCGAAACAGACCCGTGCTGCCCTTCGGGCACTCGATCCACTGGGTGCGCGTGGGGAACGACTCCGCGAACTCGGTGAGTCGCTGCTCAAACGACAGGGCTAAGGAAGCAGGTTTCCCGCAGAGGCGCTGAGACGCAGAGGATTGGGAAAATTACTTCTGCTGAAGCAGTCGGGTCTTCACATCCTGCAGCAGGGAGGAGGAGTTGACCCATTGGGTTGCAGCGGCGGGATCGTTCCGCATCCAGGTCCTGACGACATTTTGCTGGGCATTGGAACGCTGATTGGCATCCGCGATTCCCGAAGCCAGAGCCATGCCTGACTGCGGATCGTTTCGGGCAATGTTCATGCTCACGCTTAAGGCGGTCTGATCCTTCGATTTTCCCTGGGGCAGGGACTGGATGAAGGCAACGGCCCCTTGGGGGTCGTTATGCATCAGCGAAAAGGCAATGCCGGTTGTGGCTTTCATTCGTCCGGAAGATCCCTCCGGGAGGGAGTTGAGCATGCTCATCGCCGTCTGCTGATCGTTGGCGTAGAGACTTCTGATCACGCTGCCCACAACCTGATCCTTAAGCTTCTGGTCCGTCAGGGAATTGTACCATGTGAGGGCTCCCTGTTGATCGTTATTTGCCCATTGGGATACCAGATTGCTGATCTGGTTGTTCCTGTTATCGCTTGGCGGGAGATTCATCGCATAACCGATGGCACCCTGGGGATCGCTTTGGGTCATTTGAAAGAGGACGGATTGGATGCTGTTTTCCCGCGCATTGCCGGCAGGGAGCGACTGGGCCAGCTCCAACGCACCCTTAGGATCATTCTGTGACATGGATTGGATTACTCCTTTGAGGATCAGGGACTTCACTTGGGGATCGCTCTGTTGATTCGCCCAGGTGACAGCAGCTTTCGGATCATTTCGGGCCCAAGAGGATCCGATTTGAGTTAGGGACTGGTCGAGTTGCTCTCCGGAAGGGATCTGGTCGAGCAGGAGAATCGCCTTGGCAGGATCCTTCTGGGCCATTGTCGACACCAGCGACTTGATCGCCCGATTCTTCATTGCTCCTGCTGGGAGCTGGTTGACGTAACCGATGGCCGCATCGGCGTCCCTAGAGGCCCAGGAGTTGATCGCCATACTGAGAGCCCCGTCCCGCTCTACGCCAGGAAGTGTGGAAGACAATTCCACGGCTGCTGCCGGATCCCTCTGGGCCAATCCGAAGGCGAGGGATTGCAGGAGCTGATTCCGCAGTGCTCCGGGCGGCAGGGTTTCCACCCAGGCTTTAGCCGCTGGAAAATCCTTCGAGCCCCAGGAACTCAACACGGAACTGGTGGCCTGTTGTTTTTCCATCGCGTTTCCAAGCCCCTGTGCGTAGGCGAGCGCCGCCCTGGGATCACTCTCCCCCCATCGGGAGAGGAGCATGATCCGCAGCTGCATCCGTTCCTGTGAATCCTTCATGGCCTGGACCTCGGAGAGGGTTTGGGCAATCCGTGAGGGATCAAGCGCCTGTACGGCTTCATTCCAGGCCGCAAAACGTTTCATCATGTTTCCCTCAGCCGTGGCCCTCGTGATCCGCTCAATGAAGCTCTGCTCCGAAGAAGTTGCATGGGTTGCGACTGCCTCCCTGTCAGCCGCAGTGAGGTTCATTGTCTTTACGACCTCCTTGACGCCCGTGCCGGGGTGTGAGACTGCTGCTTCGACTCGGGGAGCAGGCGAGGCCGTCACGACAGAGGATTTGGCATACCGGAAACCGGCAAGGCTGCCGAGGGAGGCACCCGCTCCGAAGAGCAGGATGGCAACAATGATCTTAAAGGGATTCATGGCGGGGTGATGGGTTGTCCTATTCCTATTTCTTTCCCTGCAAAAGACAAGTTCCCGCCTCCGTGCTTCTCATGGCCTATCAGCAGCGCATTTGATTCGGCCCTAACAGCCTTCAGCCTTCAGCCTCCAGCCTTACCCCTCTCTCCCCCGCACCTGACTGAAGGCTGGCCCTCCGCCCCCTGATCGTGGAAGATCCTGCACCCATCCATGGCCTTTACTGAAAAACTTTACCGCAAGCTGGTCCTCGACGCCTTCTCCCGTGCCCGACGCGGGGAACTGAGGTTCACGATGCCGGGCGGATCCCGTCGCCTCTTCGGGGGGCTTGGCAAGGAACTGCAGGCGGAGCTGACGGTGCGCGATGAGAACTTCTACCGCCGTTGTGTCCTCTTCGGCCCGATCGGTTTCGCCGAGTCGTACCTGACCGGAGAGTGGGAGACCTCCGATCTCACGCGCACGCTGGCTTGGTTCATCCTGAACGGGGATTACCTTGCCGGAGTGCGGACGCGCGAATCGCGGACGCCCGGCGCATTTGATCTGCTCGGCCTGCTCAACCGGGTCGGCCACGCGCTCAGGCCCAACAGCAAGAAGAAGAGCCGCGACAACATCAGCGAGCACTACGATCTGGGCAACGATTTCTTCAAGCTCTGGCTCGATCCGACCATGACCTACTCGTCGGCATATTACGACCCGCCGGAGCTTTCGATGGAGGAGGCTCAGCGCAAGAAGTGGGATCAGCTCTGCAGGAAGCTTCAACTCTCCAGTCACGACATGGTGCTCGAGATCGGATGCGGTTGGGGTGGATTCGCCATTCATGCCGCGAAGAACTACGGATGCCGCGTCACGGCGGCCACGATCAGCGAGGAGCAGTTCCGCGAGGCTGCGGCCCGTGTCGAGGAGGCCGGCGTCTCCGATCTCGTCGAGGTGATTTTCTGCGACTATCGGGACCTGACGGGGCGCTTCGACAAGATCGTCTCCATCGAGATGCTCGAAGCGGTCGGCGACCGCTATGTGGAGACATTCTTCGGTAAGGTCTCGGACCTGCTCGCCCCCCGCGGTCTGCTCGGGCTCCAGATGATCCTCTGTCCCGATAACCAGTATCCGATCCTGCGTGACGGGGTGGACTTCATCCAGAAGCACATTTTCCCCGGCTCACTCCTGATGTCGATGCGACGAATCACCGAGGCGATGAATGCCACCGGGGATCTCAACCTCCTCGACTACGAGGACATGACCCCCTTCTACGCCCGCACGCTCAAGGAGTGGCGCGAGGCCTTCCTGACCGCGCTACCCAAGGTCAAGGCGCTCGGTTACGACGAGGCCTTCATCCGCAAGTGGCTCTACTACCTCTGCTACTGCGAGGCGGGATTCGGCACGCGGCATATCTCGGTGGCGCAGGCCGTCTACACGCGTCCTGACAACCTCGACATCCACTCCCCCGCTTACGATCTTGGTCACCATCGGGAGAAGCCGATGTCGCCCGGTCGCTCCAAGTGATGAATCCTTCCGCACTCTTCCTGATCGGACTGGGGCTCTCCAGCCTTCTGATGGCGGTGGTCTGGAGGATTTCCGTGCGCATCGGCAATGCCGGCATCGTCGACATCGCCTGGGCACTCGGGTTTGCGCCATTGGCCCTGCTTTACCGTCTCTTCGCGGACGGGGAACCCGCACGCCAGAACCTGATCACGCTGATGGTGGTGCTGTGGAGCGTCCGGCTCGGCCGCCATCTCTGGAAGCGCGTCATGGGGCATCACCCCGAGGAGGATGGGCGTTATCGGGAACTCCGCCGCGCGGTTGCCGGCCAAGAGAACCTATTCTTCTTCTGGTTCTTCCAGGCGCAGGCGTTGTTACTCGCCGTGCTGAGCATCCCGTGTTTGCTTGCCAATATTGATCCGCGCCTCCATGTGGGATTCGCCGAATGGCTAGGTTGTGCCCTCTGGCTCGTTGCGCTCGGCGGGGAAACACTGGCCGACCGGCAACTCGCCGCCTTCAAGGCCGATCCGGCCAACCGGGGCAAGGTCTGCGACTCCGGCCTGTGGCGCTACTCCCGTCATCCCAACTACTTCTTCGAGTGGCTTGTCTGGGTCTCCTTCTTTCTCTTTGCGTTGCCCGCACCGTGGGGCTGGACCACGATCTTTGCCCCCGCACTGATGCTGTTCTTCCTCCTGCGGGTCACCGGGATCCCCTACACGGAGCAGCAGTCGCTCCGCTCAAAGGGGGATGCCTACCGGGCCTATCAGCGGGTCACGAGCCCCTTCATTCCTTGGTTTCCGAAATCATACCGTTCATGAGCAAACTCGACACCCTTCTCTCCACCGGCCTTGTGCCCGACCCGCTGATCCGCTCCGGAATCCGCCATCTTCTCTCAGCCAAGCTGCGCGAGGAGGGGGCTGGTGATCTCGAGACGAGGGATGCGCGTTTCGCGGCATTCCGCGCGGGCCTCGATGCCTCCCCGATCGCGATCAACACGGCCGATGCCAACGAGCAGCATTATCAGGTGCCGACGGAGTTCTACCTCAACGTCCTCGGGCCCCGCCTCAAATACAGCAGCGGTTACTGGCCCTCCGCGAACACCTCCTTCGCGGAATCGGAGGAGGCGATGCTCGAGCTCACCTGCAAGCGGGCGGAACTCAAGGATGGCCAGAAGATCCTCGAGCTCGGTTGCGGCTGGGGATCGCTCACGCTCTGGATGGCCGAGCACTACCCGAACTCCCCGATCACGGCGGTATCCAACTCCTACACCCAGCGCCTTCACATCGAGGCGGAGGCGCAGCGCCGCGAGCTCTACAATGTCCGGATCATCACGGCCGACATGAACACCTTCGCCCCTCCCGAGCCGGGCACCTACGACCGCGCGGTCTCCGTCGAGATGTTCGAGCACATGAAGAACTACCGGGAGCTGATGAAGCGGATTGCCGGATGGCTCAACCCCGAAGGGAAGCTCTTCGTGCATATCTTCACCCACAGTGAGTTTTCCTATCATTTCGAGGGGAAGGATCCCTCCGACTGGATCACGCGTTACTTTTTCTCGGGTGGCACCATGCCCTCCCACGACCTGCTCCTCTACTTCCAGAACGACCTGCAGATCGAACGTCACTGGAAGGTGAGTGGGACGCACTACGCCCGGACTTCCGAGGCTTGGCTGCAGGCCATGGATGCCAACAGGAAGGCCATCACGCCGATCCTGGAAAAAACCTACGGGATCAAGGAGGCGGCCAAGTGGCGCGCCTACTGGCGGATCTTCTTCATGTCGTGCGCCGAGCTATGGGGATACCGCAACGGCGAGGAATGGCTCGTCTCCCACTATCTTTTCACCAAGTGAAAAGAGGATTGGAAACCTGAAGGCTGAGACCTGCCGTAACGGATGCGGAGCAACTGCTGGGCAAGCAAACCTGAGACCCGAGACCAGAAGAAAAAATCCAAAAGCTCTCCGCTTACTGACATTCCCAATCAGCGAAACTCAAGGTACAAGATAATCCAAGGTTGGATCCTTTTCTCCTGATTGCATTTCCTTCAGGTTTCAGGTTTCAAGCTTCATCCTTCTCTTCATGCGCATCCTCATCCTGACCGCCGGATTCGGCGAAGGTCACAACACCGCCGCCCGGTGCATCGCCGAGGCTCTCAACGAACATGAGGGCGTGGATGTGAAGGTGGCGGATGTCTATCTGGAGACGGTGCCGCGTTTCACCAAGGTGCTGCAGGCCGGCTACAGCCTTGCGATCAACAAATACCCCTTCATCTGGAGCGCGATCTTCACGATGCTCGACAAGCCCGGCAGGTTGGAGTCGACCCTACCACTTGCGGGCAACCTGCGTGAGGCGACCCGGCGCATCGTTGGGGAATTCCGACCCGATGCGATTGTCTCGACCTATCCGCTCTACGCCTATCTCCTGCGCGAACTCAAGCGCCGCGGTCACGGACCCTCCGCTGTCCCGCTACTCACCATCGTCACCGATTCCACCGCGATCAACTCCTCCTGGTACCGTGCCGGGAGCGATGCCTTCGTCCTTGCAGACGAGGAGACCCGGTCGGTGCTCCAACGCGGAGGGGTGGAGGCGCGCTTCCTCCGGGTGCTCGGCTTCCCCGTGACCCCCCGCCTCGCCTCGCTCCAACCGCTCGAACCGGTGATTCAGGGTACGAAGAGGCTACTCTTCCTTCCCTCGTCGCGATCCGAGCATTCCATCGCGGTGATCCGGGAACTCCAAAAGCTCCCGGATACCGAGATCACCGTCGTCACCGGTCGTCTCAAGGGACTGCATGCGGCGCTCACGGCTTCCGGAGTGATCGACGGGGAGAGAACCCGTCTGGTCGGATGGACCGACAAGATTCCCGAGCTCCTCTGCTCCCATCACCTCTACATCGGCAAGGCGGGCGGGGCCATCGTCCATGAAGCCATGGCCGCCCAGTGCCCCATCATGGTCAGTCATGTCGTGCCTGGCCAGGAAGAGGGGAATATAGAGCTCATCGAGCGGCGCGACATCGGCCGCCTCGCCGCACACTATCCTGCTGCGCTCGCGGCGTCGGTGGAGGAGGTTTTTGCAGCGGATGGTTCAACCTGGAAGCGATGGAAGGGAAATCTGAGGAGTCTCTCCAAGCCCGCCGCGAGCCGCGATATCGCCGCCGCCGTATTGAAAGCGGCCACTACGGAAGCGCTGATGAAAACCGAACCCCGTAAATGAAAAAGATGCACTCTGCTAAAGGGATGAGCAGGTTAGAGAGGAGAAGGCACCCCGAGTGCAGCGAGTGGCGGGACTCATGGGAGTGAGAGAGTCAATTGGCGTAAGATTGCGGACGAGAAGAGATGCGGAGATTTTGAAGGCGTATCGATCAATACAGGCGTGAATCGACACGGCTTATTGCGAGCATTAGATTGCGTCAAATTGCAATTCAACTTCGTAGCTCCAGGTTCACCTCCCCCATGTTACCCGGGGGTCAATCCAAGGCAGCACCTCGCGGCGACTCCTTTGGGCTCTGCGGACCAACTGGGGTGTCAAGAACCAATCCAGAAGCAGGAACGTCAGCCGACGGCGCTGAGCGCCGCAACAGTGCTCTCTTCACCCCTCGCATAGGCAACCGGACCGCTGTGCGCCCGACCACTCGAACCTATCCTGATTTCTCAATGCAAAGCCGCTCAAGTTGATCGAGCACGGCGCGGCCGAGGGTGTCCATCGGTGGCCCCGCCTCTTCTTCGGCAAAGGCATTCAGCCGCTGGTCGAGCAGCAGGATTGCCAGCCCATGAACCATCGACCAGAAAAGAACGGTCTGAGGGAGAATGCTTTCCGGCTTGCGTGCGCAGGCTGGAAGCCTCGCCACTTCTTTCTCCAAAAGACTGAACGCGCGGCTCGCCGCTGTTTGCAATGCGGCATTCCCACTCTGCGATGGAAGGATCTTCTCCCCGAAAGTCAACCGAAACCGTCCCGGCGACTGGAGGGCGAACCGCACATAAGCCTCCCCCATCGCACGAATCCGCCCCGAAGGCGGCTGGCCGGGTTCGCCCACTTCCTCCATCCTCTTCGCAAGTTCCTCGAAACCAAGCGCCGCCAATGTCTCAAGGAGTCCGAGCAAGTTCCCAAAATGATGCGCCGGCGCGGCCGGAGAGACCCCGGCCCGGCGAGCACACTCCCTTAGGGTGAAATGAGCGGTGCCGGACTCGCCGATGAGTTCCTCGGCTGCGACAATGAGAGCGGCTTTAAGATCGCCGTGATGATAAGAAGCGCGACGGGAGAGGGAATGCATGGGGGCAAGAAGAGGGGGCAAATAATCTTGACAGCGTTCAGTTTGAAACTTACCCACATCTTGACACTGATTAATCCGCCGAGCCAACCCCGATGTATCTCGACTCCCTTTTTTCCTGCGCCAACTCCGCCTCACTTCTCACCTGGGGCATCCTCATTTTCCTGCCACGCTGGCGCGGTCTCGCCCAAGCTACCGCCCAAACGATTGTGCCTCTTCTGCTCGCCTGCGCTTACTGCGGCCTCCTCATGGCATGGTGGTGTCGATCCGAGGGTGGGTTCGGGTCGCTTGCGGAAGTCACTGCGCTCTTTGGCGAAAAACCCCTGATCCTGGCCGGATGGCTCCACTACCTCGCGTTCGATCTGCTCGTCGGCGCTTGGATCGTACGGGTTGCACAACGCGAGGGTGTGGCCTGGGTGTGGCCAGCGCTGATTCTCACGTTTCTCTTTGGGCCCGCCGGATATATTCTGTTTCAGGCGCAGCGCGCCTCCCTGAAGCTCCTGCAATGGTTTAAAGCCGTCCCCGGGGAATCCAGGGGACTTTTGCGAAGCTTCAAGGCGTGGGAGCCTACCCTTTTTATCGGAGGCCTTGGAATGGCCGCACTCTTCGTTCCGACCCTTGTGGCGCATCTCACAGACGGTCGCACGCTTGATGGCGTGCCCGTATGGATCAAACCTCTCAAATTCGAGGCGTCCCTTGGCGTGTTCTTGCTCACCCTCAGCGCTTTCTACCCTCTTGCGGGAGCGAGATTCCGAATGACTAGAAAAGGCCGTTTTGTGGTCTGGGGTGCCCTCATTCCCGTGTATTTGGAGGTCTTTTATATCGGACTCCAGGCCGCGCGGGGCGAGGCCTCACATTACAACAACTCCAGCACGGTTTACGCGGCCCTCTATGCTGCGATGGGGGTCGGAGCGGTTCTTATAGTATTTTGCGCTCGATTCCTCGCCAGGGGCATCCTACGGCACCAGCGCAGCAAGGAGTCTACTCCCCTGGAGCCGTTTGTACTGTCGATTGTACTCGGACTAAACCTCTCTTTTTTTCTTGGTGGACTGTCCGGCATCTATATGGGCGCTCTGCCGGGCCATTTCGGGACCGCCATTTCCGGTGGGGATGGAATTCCGGGCCTGGGCTGGTCGCGCATGGTTGGTGACTTTCGAGTGGCGCATTTCCTCGGCTTACACGCTCTCCAAATCCTGCCGGCCATCGGTTTCCTGGCATCTTGCCTACTGCCTCGTACGTCGGCTCGCCGGTGCATCCTCGGCTTCAGCGTGGGATATGCCCTTTGGGTCATTTTCACCTTTGTACAGGCCGTGGGGGGGCGTCCGTTTATCGAGCTCTGATCGCCCGTAAGTAACGTCGACTACTGGCCCGATCCTGCAGGGCGGCTCAGGAGCTGGGCGAAGTAGAGATCGTTGTTCCAGGCAGTCACCGAGACCCCTCCGACCGGGGTCCATCCCTTGGAGGTCTGGTACTTGAGGTCGTCGTTGAAGGGCAGCTTGAACCCGGAGACCATCTTGTATTCCAGGGCGTTGCCGCCCGATGCGGTGGAGGGTGACGATCCAGGCTGATCCGAGGCGGGTGCCGCGGTGGCGGTCATGCAGGGAAGCAGTAGGAATGCGGCAAGGAGGGATAGGCAAGTGGGTGTCTGGATCTTCATGGCGGGGTGTCTGTTCAGAATAGGTCAGGATAGCGCGTGCGGGCGAGTCCTGTCGTGCGCGCATAGATCTCGGCGGCCGGTTCCCCGGAGAGGGCATGGGTGACCACCTCCCGACAGGCTGTCAGATCGAGACTGCGGATCGCCTTCTTGACGCGCGGCACGAGCGAGGCGCTGGTGCTGAGTTCGTCGATACCGAGTCCCACGAGAAGGGGGGTGAACTCGATGTCCCCAGCCAGTTCACCGCAGATGCCGACCCAGATCCCGGCAGCATGGGCGGCGTCGACCACCATCTTGAGAATGCGGACGACGGCGGGATTGGCCGGATCATGGAGGTGGGCAATGCGTTCGTTCCCACGGTCAACCGCCATGAGGTACTGGAGCAGGTCGTTGGTTCCGATGCTGAAGAAGGAGACTTCGCGGGCCAGCATGTCTGCCATGATCGCGGAGCTGGGCACCTCGATCATGAGACCCAGCTCCATGTCATTCTGGAAGGGCATCCCTTTGACGCGAAGCTCTTCGGCCGCCTCGTTCAGCAACGCCTTGGCATGCAGCAGTTCCTCGTTTCCGGAGATCATCGGGAACATCATCTTGAGGTTTCCATGGAGGCCGGCCCTCAGGATGGCGCGCAGCTGGGTCTTGAAGATTTCAGGGTTGTTGAGGCAGAAGCGGATCGCGCGGCATCCGAGGAAGGGGTTCTCCTCGTGACCGAGATCGAGGCATTCCGTGGGCTTGTCGCCGCCGATGTCGAGCGTCCGGATAATGGCGCCGCGCGGGGCCACCCGCTCGGCCACCTGCCTGTAGACCGCATACTGTTCCTCCTCGTCGGGCGGCACGGTGCGGTTGAAGTAAAGAAATTCCGTCCTGTAAAGGCCGATCCCATCGGCGCCGCTTGCGGAGACTTCGTCGAGTTCCTCGGGAAGTTCGATGTTCGCCGCAAGCGTGATCCGCCGTCCGTCGGTGGTGACGGAGTCGGTTTCACGCAGGCTCTCGAGTCTCTCCTCGACATGCTCTTTCTGCTCGGCCAGCACCTGGTAGGCGGCGCGTGTGGAGGGGGAGGGATTGAGGAAGACCTTGCCGCTGTAGCCGTCCATGAGGACGACGCAACCGCTCTCCAGCAGGTTGCAGATGCCCTCCAGTCCCACCACGGCCGGTATCCCGAGTGATCGGGCCATGATCGCCGTGTGGGAGGTCTTGCTTCCCTTCTCCGTGATGAATCCCGCGACATTCTCGCGGTTCAGCGTGGCGGTGTCGGAAGGGGTCAGCTCATCCGCCACGATGATGTGGCTGCGGTCGTGACCGGCAAGCCGCTGGCCCGATTTGCCGAGCAGGTGCCTGATCACGCGACGGGTCACATCCTCGAGATCGATGGCCCTTTCCCTCAGGTAGGGATCGTCAATCGCGGAGAGTGTCTTGATGAACTTGTGGGAAACGCCTTGGAAGACGAACTCGGCATTGTGCTTCTCCCGGCGGATGCCGTTGAGCACTTCGTCGATCAGGCTGGGGTCCTCCAGCACCAGCAGATGGGCGTCGAAGATGCCCGCATCGCTTGCGGTGGCGGATTGCGAAAGGCGCTCCTGAAGCCCGAGCAGTTCGGTGCGGGTTGCAAGCAGAGCCCCCTCGAAACGAGCGGCTTCCGCATCCAATTCCTCTGGCTGAAGATCCCGGAAGGGAATGTTCTCCTCTTCCTGAAAGTGGATCATCACCTTCCCCTCGGCAATGCCGGGAGCCACGGCCACCCCTTGAAAGACCCTCTCCTCCCCGGAGGAGGGAGCGGCGAGCTGAGTCAGGGAATGCTTGGAGGGGTGGAATACCACGTGAAACGGCTTACAGGAGACCGCCCTTAGGGTCAAAGAGGAATGAACCTCTCCGAAGGAAACCGGCCCCAAAGAGAAGAGAAAAGAGAGAGAACTTGATCGGAAATCTTTATTGCTACTGAGTCACGCCTCCCCTCGAGAGGGCACCTCGATCGCCTCGCAGACGTCGCGCCATCCCGGGAAGTTCCAGTAATTTGGGAAATCCTTGCACTGCTGAGGCTTCACCGACTGGATCGAGCACTCGTTGCCTTTCAGGAAAAAGCAGGCGCCATCCTCGCGGTCGATAAGGGCAAGGCCACTCCTGTTCGGCCTCAATCGGGTGTAGTCCTGGATGAATCGCCCCTCTTCCATGCCGAGGTGGTCGGCGATCGAGCGGATCTCCTCCTCCGTCACCCGGACGAATCCGGGCCACCGGCAGCAGGCCGTGCAACGCTGGCAGAGATAGGTGGGAGGCATAGGGGGAAGTGAAAGGTGGAAAGTGAAAAGTGAAAACAGGAATCGTCAGGAGTCTGCCACGAAATTGACATGGGCAATGGTTGAAGCCGGCATGCGAATTTGCTTCAGCCTTCAGCCTTCAGCCTTCAGTCTTCAGCCTTTCCGAATGAAAATTCTGATCCTTGGTTCCAATGGCCGGCTTGGCTCGGCCCTCGTCCGTCGCTGGAAAACGCTGCCCGGCGTCGAGGTCATCGCCTTGACCCGCGCCCAGGTCGATCTCTCCGTTCCGGAGATGGCCGAGGCCGGCGTTGCCGTGGAAGCCTTTGGCGCCGGGGATGTCGTGGTGAACTGCGCGGCGGCCACCGATGTCGACGGGTGTGAGCGGGATCATGAGTTGGCCCGACGAATCAATGCAGAGAGCCCCGGGCGGATCGCCCGTCTCTGCGCTGTCCGCGGAGCCCGCTTGGTTCATATCGGAACCGACTATGTCTTCGATGGTTCCCTGGACCGTCCCTACACCGAGGAGGATAAGCCGAACCCCTTGAGCCATTACGGTGCCACCAAGCTGGAGGGGGATCGCGAGGTGCTCGCAGCCTCCCCCTCGCACTGTATCGTCCGTGTCTCCTGGGTCTTCGGCCCCGACAAGCCGAGCTTCGTCGATGCCATCGTGAAGCGCGCCCTGACATCGCCGGATGCAGCCGCCGTCCACGACAAGACTTCAGCTCCCAGCTACACGGAGGATATGGCGGTCTGGCTTGAGGCATTCCTCAAGCCTTCGGTGCCGGGGGGCATCTACCATCTCTGCAACACCGGCACCTGTTCCTGGCGTGATTACGGCGAGTATGCGCTTGAGTGCGCGAAGGCCAACGGGATCCCTGTCCTTACCACCACGGTCGTTCCGCTCAAGCTCTCCGACATGAAGGCCTTCATCGCAATGCGTCCTCCCCGGACACCACTCGACACCGGGAAGTTCGCCCGCATCACCGGGATCACCCCGCGCCATTGGAAAGAGGCCGTCGCGGAATACTTCAAGACTTGGAAGGCTTAGTGATTGATGGAGATCGGCATCGATAGCTTCGTCGCCACGCTGGCTGATCCCGTTACGGGGGTCTTGGTGGATCCTGTCGTGAGGCTGCGGAATCTGCTGGAGGAGGTGGAGTTGGCAGATCGCGTCGGCCTCGATCTCTTCGGTATCGGCGAGCATCACCGGGAAGAGTTCCTTGATTCCGCCCCGGTCGTGCTGCTTTCGGCCGCTGCCGCTCGCACGAAGAGGATACGGCTTGCAAGTGCCGTCACCGTGCTGAGCGCCGCTGATCCAGTGCGGGTCTTTCAGGAGTTTGCCACCCTCGACCTAATCTCGGAAGGAAGGGCGGAAATCGTGGCTGGCCGCGGCTCCTTCACGGAGGCCTATCCGCTCTTCGGCCTCGATCTGCGGGACTACGACTCCCTCTTCGATGAGAAGCTCCGCCTACTGCTGCAAATCCGTGATCAGTCACGCGTCACCTGGTCCGGCAAACATCGATCACCTCTGCAAAATCAGGAAATCCACCCGCGTCCCCTACAAGATCCGCTGCCGATCTGGGTCGGTGTGGGTGGATCGCCCGAATCGGTGATCCGGGCCGGATCCCTCGGCCTTCCGCTCATGATCGCGATCATCGGAGGCCAACCCGATCGCTTCCGTCAGCTGGTGGATCTCTACCGCGATGCAGGAAGGCAAGCGGAGCACGCCCCCGGACAACTCAAGGTCGGCATCCATGCCCTCGGCTCCTTCGCCGCGACGACGCAGGAGGCCCGCGACGATTACTTCCCCGGCTACGAGCGAATGTTCGGGCAGATCGGGAAGGAGCGTGGATGGCCGGCGATCCGGCGATCTCATTTCGAGGCCCTTTGCGGTCCCGAGGGGGCGCTGATCATCGGTGATGCAGGCGAAGGGGCGGAGAAGATCCTCCGTTACAATGATGTGCTGGGCGGCATCGACCGGATCACCATCCAGATGAGCCCCGGCACCCTGCAGCACCCAAAGGCCCTGAAGGCAATTGAGATCCTCGGCAACGAAGTCGCTCCCGCTGTTCGGGAACACCTGAAAAACATTTAGCCCGCAGAGGCGCGGAGGCGCTGGGAAAAGCAGGATGCCCCCCTTTTGCCTTCGCGTCCCTGCGGTTGCTTCGACCACGCCCCGTGGCCCTCGTTCTTTGGCCAGCGAAGCAGGCCAAACCGTGGCTCCTGCCATTCGGTTTTCTGCGGAAACTATTCAGTCCCTAACAGTCTTCAGTCCAAATTCCTTCAGCCTCAGCTCAGGAGTTCGCTCCTAAGCGCTTCCAATTCCTCCCAGCGGGCCATGGTCTTCTCGATGGTCTGGTGGAGTTGGTTGAGTTCCTGTTCCACCCGCTGGAACTCGCCATCCTTTTTCTGGTAGAGGGCGGGGTCGGCGAGTCGCTCGGAGAGTTCCGCCTGCTTGGCTTCGAGTTCCCCGATCTTGCCGGGAAGTTCGTCGAGTTCGCGTTGTTCGCGATTCAGGAACTTGCGTCCCTTCTCGATTTTCACCCCTTTTTGCGGTGGAGCGGGAGGCTGGGGAGGGGCGGCGTTTTTCGCGGATTCCGCCACCTTGCGCTGGCGCAGCCAGTCCTCGTAGCCGCCGGTGTACTCGGTGAACCGCCCTTCCCCCTCATGGACAATCGTGCCGGTCACCACGTTGTCGAGGAAGGCGCGGTCGTGGGAGACAAGCAGCAGCGTTCCCTCGTAACTTACGAGGAGTTCCTCGAGGAGTTCGAGGGTCTCCGCGTCGAGATCGTTGGTCGGTTCATCGAGCACCAGGACATTGGCGGGCTGCAGGAAGAGGCGCGCCAGGAGGAGTCGGTTGCGCTCGCCCCCCGAGAGCATCTTGGCCGGCATCCGGATCCGGTCGGAGGGGAAGAGGAAATCCCCCAGATAGCTGTGGATGTGGCGCGGCCGTCCCTGGAAGGTGACGGTCTCGGACTCTCCGGCGACATTCCACGCCACGCTCTTCTCACCGTTGATCTGGTCACGGAGTTGGTCTAGGTAGACGATCTGGAGCTTGGTTCCGAGGGCGACCGATCCCGATTCGGGTTCGAGGCGGCCGAGCAGAAGTTTCAGCAGGGTGGTCTTGCCACTTCCGTTGGGACCGATGATGCCGATCTTGTCGCCGCGCCAGAGGGTTGTGCTGAAGTGGCTTACGATCGGGGCTCCTCCGTAACCGAAGCTGACATCCTTGGCCTCGATGACCTTCTGCCCGGAGGTCGACCCCTCCTGTAGTTCGATCTTCGCCGTGCCGGTGCGCTCGCGACGTTTGCTCCGCTCGGTGCGCAGGGCCTTGAGGGCGCGGACGCGGCCTTCGTTCCGAGTGCGCCGCGCCTTCACTCCCTGACGCAGCCAGGCTTCCTCCTGGGCGAGCTTCTTGTCGAATGCAGCCCACTGCTTCTCCTCCGCCTCCAGCGCGGCGCCCTTCCGTTCGAGATAGGTGTCGTAATCGCAGGCCCAGCTGGTGAGGTGTCCCCGGTCGAGCTCGACGATGCGTGTGGAGAGTTTCCGCAGGAAGGCGCGGTCGTGCGTGACGAAGAAGAGGGTCGGCTTGACCTTGAGCAGGAAGTTCTCAAGCCAGAGGATCGATTCGAGATCGAGGTGGTTGGTCGGCTCGTCCAGCAGGAGGACATCGGGCTGTCCCACCAGGGCGCGGGCCAGCAGGACGCGGCGTTTCAGCCCTCCGGAAAGACTCTGAAACTCTTTCTCCGCGGGCAGGTTCATCTCCTGCATCAGATCCTCCACGCGCACATCGGCCTCCCAATCCTCCTCGGTGCCCCCGACGCGGAGGCCGGCATGAATCACCTCGAAAACCGTCCCCGTGATCCCATCCGGCACTTCCTGGGGAAGCCTCGTGAGGACAACGCCGTTCGGCTTGGTGATCTCGCCCTCCTGCGGCTTCTCCTCGCCGGCGATGACGCGCATGATGCTGGTCTTGCCGGTTCCGTTGCGGCCCACCAGACAGACGCGCTCGCCCGGATCGATCTGTAGGTCCACCTGATCGAGCAGGGGGCGGTCGGTGTAGCGGAGGGTGACGCCGCGGAGTTGAAGAAGGGGCATGGAAAGAAAAGGATGAATGATGAATGAGGAAGGATGAAGAGCGGCTGAAGTCGAAAGTCGAGGGACGAGAGTCCAGGGCTATCGAACTTCAATCAACACTGCAGGCGAGAAAATCAGTAGCTCTGGAAGGGGTTCATTTTAGTGGCAGGTGACGCAGCGGTTTCCTGCTCTCGACCCTCGACGTTCGACGTTCGACTCTCGACTGCTAACGGAGAGGGGCCGTTGAGGCCCCTCCCGGTAGCGCTTCATTGAGCCACGGCTTGTCTTCCGCGCTCATCTGCAGCGAGTTCATCAGGACGTAGAGGAGTTGCTCGAGTTGGGCCGCATCGCATTTGTAGACATCGGTGGCTCCGGCGGGAGGTTGCCAGGTTGCGGCGGGAAATCCGGCGCCGTAGGTGAGTTCCTCGATCAGGAAGGACATTGCGAAGTCGCTGCGGCGGATGTCGATCCGCCTGGGGGTGTACTCGGAGCAGATCCAGAGCTTTGCGGAGAAATCCTCGGCCTTGGCCGCCTTGGCGATCTCGGGCATGAGTCCCCCGGAGATGACCCGGCAGGAGCTCCCGCCGATTTCGGCCACGTCGGCGGTGCGGTCGAGTTGGAATAGCGCCGGGAGAAGGACCGCCTGCTGCGCGGTGAAGGGAAGCTGAAGCGGTGCGCCGTTCTTCTGCTGAGGGCGCGGCTTCTGTTTGAACTGCGCGAGCAGGAACTGGATCTTGGATCCGGGGACGGCCCAGACCTCGTTCCCATTGCGGCAGACCGTGAGGGTCTCGCCAAGGACGGGTGCCTCGACGCGGATGCGGCCGGGGTATTGGATCTGAGCCTTGAAAGCGGCCCCTTGGATGACCTGGGGAAGGCGACCCGCGACCTGACCCACGGTGGCGCGCAGCGTGAGGGCGCGTTCCTGGGACTGGGATCCGCCGAGGAGGACTCCCGCCATGGGGGTGATCATTCTGGAAAGCACATCGTAGCGGTTCCCCGAGGGGGCGGGGGCGGAAGATGCCGCTGCGACTGCGGGCGTCGCCCCTGCCTGATTCGTCTCCTGGGCGAACGCGGATCCTGCCGCCGCCAGACCGAGGGTCATGGCGGTGATCAGCGGAAGAAAGGACAGGGACATCACGCCTTAATACCCGTCCCGGGGACGGATGGCAAAGTCACAATCCGCGATACCCTCCGATCTTATACCATTGGTATTACCCTTGTCGGGGCATCCTTAGGGGGCATCATCGTCGGATGGATCCGATATCTTCCCGTCCCGTTCATGAGATCATCTCAAGACTCGGCCTGCAGCCTCATCCCGAGGGGGGATTCTATGCCGAGACCTTTCGATCATCACTGAGGGTGACTCTTTCCGACGGGCGCGAGCGGGCGGCCTGCACGTCGATCCACTTCCTGCTGCGTGCGGGAGAGTTTTCCGCATGGCATCGTGTCTCTTCCGATGAGATCTGGCACTTCCACGGCGGGAATTCCCTCGAGCTCGTGACCCTCGATCCGGAGGGTAACATCGGGCGAACCCTTCTCGGCGGCGATCTGGCCGCGGGGGAGAGAACGCATCAGATTGTTTCCGCAGGTCATTGGCAGGCCGCCCGCCCTGTTGTTGGAAAAGAAACGGGAGAGGGTCACACCCTTGTCGTCTGCACGGTCTCCCCGGGGTTTGATTTTGCCGATTTCGAGATGCCGGGCCGCGCCGAACTGCTGCGTCTCTTCCCTCAGCATGAAGAACTCGTCACCCGGTTCACGCGGTGATGAGAACATCCGGTTGGTTGATAGGCTGAAGCAAATTTTGGGTTTAACCTTGCGGCGACGGGCCCTGCGCCGTGATTCTCTCCGGGATGTCTCTCTTGCTCGGCAGCGGAATCGTCTACGCCTTCCTCGAATCAACCCTCGAGGGAAAGATCGTCCTGTTCACCCTCTTCATCGGCTCGATCTTCAGCTGGTCGGTGATGATCACCAAGATCCGCGTCCTGAATTTTGCGAAAAGCCAGTCCGAGCGGTTCATGGCGCTTTTCCGCAGAGACCGCGAGCCGCTGAATATCTTCGAGACCGGCCTCGAGTTCGAGGGGTCCCCCCTCTTCGAGATCTACAAGGCCGGCTGCGAGGAGCTTTGCTTTCAGGTGCTCGGATCGACCGAAGTCGACGAGACATTCAAGGCCCGCCTGAAATATGCCGAGCGCATCACCCCCGCGCAGATGCGCTCCGTGCAGGCCGCCATGGAGCGCGCCGTGGGGGAATCCTCGCTCAGGCTCGAGTCCCAGATGATCATTCTCTCGACGGCGGTCAGCGGTGCCCCCTTCGTCGGGCTGCTCGGCACTGTCTGGGGCGTCATGGATGCCTTCGGCGGCATCGCGGCCTCCGGAAGCGCCAGCCTTGCCGCGATGGCACCCGGTGTTTCCGGCGCCCTCATCACGACGGTCACCGGACTGCTCGTGGCGATCCCGGCGATGTTCGGCTACAACTTCCTCGTGACCAGCGTCCGCGGCATGATCGTCTCCTGCGACAACTTCGCCGCCGAGCTCGCAAGCGAGATCGAGCACCGCTACGTCAGCCACGGTAGCCGCGGCTCCTGACACAAGGGAAACGGGGTCATGCGCAGATTCTCCGACCGCAACGCGATGCACACGCTCAGCGAGCTGAACGTGACGCCGCTGCTCGACCTCGCCTTTGTGCTCCTGATCATCTTCATGATCACCACGCCCCTACTCGAGAACAGCATGGATCTGGTCGTGCCCACCAGCGCCACCGCCAAGACCGAGATCAACCCCGCCCAGGTCCAGACCCTCTCCGTCGACCGCAACGACGTCCTCAAGCTGAATGAGCAGGTCATGACCGCGGATGAGTTGGAGGCCCGTCTCCAGCAGTTGCGCCGGGAGACACCGGGACTCGCCGTTGTCGTCCGCCCTCACAAGGAACTCCCCGTCCAGAATTTCGTCCGCGTCATGGATCTGCTCCACAAGGCGGGGATCACCAAGGTCGGCGTCATGACCCGTCCGGAGGATCAGGGCGCCGCCGCCGGCCAGTAATCCCGCCATGAGTCGTCAGGAACCCCGCTTCAGCCGGGCCTTCGTCATCGTTGCGACGATCCATGTCCTGCTGATCGCGGGCCTGATCTGGTGGTTCAACAAGCCGGTGAAAAAGCCCTCCGGCCAGCTCACGTGGATGGAGACCGGCTCCTTCGCCCAGGCCGCGCAGTCCACGGCCGAACCGGTGATCGAGCCCAAGCCCAAGCTCCCCGACGACATCATTCCGGACAAGCTTCCCAAGCCGCGCCCTTCCCCCAAGGAAAAGGCCACTCCGCGACCCGACGCAACACCGGATGTCCCTTCCGATATTTCACTCGCCACACCCACTCCGACGCCGACCCCCACGCCGGAACCTACTCCGACGCCGACCCCTACTCCCACTCCCACTCCCACTCCCACTCCCACACCGAAACCGACTTCGACCCCGACCCCAACTCCGAAGGCCACTCCAAAACCAACTCCGAAGGCGACTCCCAAGCAAACGCCCACTCCGACACCGGAAGCAAAGCCAAGTCCGACTCCGGAGCCCGAGGAGTCACCCAAGCCGACTCCGAAGCCCACTGCAAAACCTTCGCCAAAACCCTCTCCGAAGCCATCGCCGAAACCCTCGGCAAAAGCATCACCTCAAGCTTCCCCGCACAGTTCGCCGAAACCCTCCGCCAGCCCCCAAACCAAATCCTCCCCCAAGACCGCTGGTGAATCCTCGCACAAGACCGATTCCGCCGAGAAGAAAACTGTCTCCGGTGAAAAGAAATCGGGCGATGCCGCCAAGTCCTCCTCCGGCAAGGGAGAGGGTAAGGGGAACTCCGCCGCCAAAGCCGCCTTCATGGCCTCCAAAGGAGGCGGAACCGGAGCGGGTGGAACGGGTGGCAACGGAGCCGACCCCGGCACCGTCGACGCCTACCACACCCTCATTCATGACCGCTTCTACAGCCAGTGGGAGCAGCCCACGTCCATTCCGACCGAGCACAAGCACGACTTCTCCACCGTGCTCAAGATCACCATTGAGCGCGACGGAACCATCAGCGCCTTCTCACTGGCGAGGCCAAGCGGCAATCCCGTCATGGATCAATCGGTCCTCGAGGCCGCCCGCAAGGTCCTCAAGATCGCACCGGTTCCTGAGCAAATGGGGACTTCCTCGGGGTATACCATCAACATCAACTTCGAGCTGGAGTAGGCGGCGGGTGGAGGCTTGTGCTTTTGGCGGATAGCATCGTTGCCCTTCGCTTGCCTTAGGTTTTGCTGCGGCTAACGCTCGACCGCCTCGCTACGGAATGACGTTTCTTCCTTTCAGGCCGAAGTGTTTGGCGGCGGTGAGCATGTGCCGGTCATTGGAATAGATTTCCCGGAAGCCGTTCTCCTTGGCACATGTCAGGTGGAGAGCATCGACCGCCCTCAGAAAGACCGTTGACGAGAGCTTTTCGTACCGTTGGCAGGCGGTCTCGATGATCCGTGCATCGGGTTCCAGCCAGACCCAGATCCCGGAGGAGCAGTCTGAGTGGAACTGCCGGATGACGGCGCGGTGGGCGACCGCGGGAATCTCTTTCTCCCTCAGCTTCCGATGGAATGCTGCGGAGAGCTCCAAGCGCGCGAGGGAAAGGGATGAGACCGCCCTCTGTTTGCCGATCAGTTCGCGCACTTCGGGGCTACCCTTCTCGTCCAGGTACCATTTGAGTAGGTAGTCGGTGTCGCAATAGATCATCAGAGTTCACGCAGGCCGCGATCCTCGTCCTTGATTCCTTCCTTGCGGGATCTGAGGGCGCCGCTCTTCGCCAGGCGACGGTATTCGGGAAGGAGCTTCCGGCGCGCGCTAATGGTTGCTGCCTGCCCCTTGTCGGAGATCGGGTTCAGCGGGGTTAACCGGGCTGCGGGCACGCCGCGTTCCGTCACCACGACTTCCACGTTCGAGGCCGCCTTGCGGACATAGTGACCTGTCCTCGCGTGAAGTTCCCTGACCGGGATTTCGATCGTGATCATGATCCAATGTGTCTCACGAGACTCACACCGTCAAGGGAAGCGCTGATTTAATCGCATAGAGGCCGTTGCGGGAAGAATAGGCCGCGGGCAAGGCGGCTTGGCACGAGCATCCCCGCAGCGGGCTGTAAGTGCCAAGCCAACGTAGCCCCCGGCCTATTATCTCAGCAACCCGCAGGGCTGAAGCCATTTGTCGATTTTTGCGGCGTTGCTCGCTCGGGCGAGACCGCTGCGGGTATCGCCCAGCGCTCACGCCTTCAAAAATCAGCAAATGCTCTTCAGCGGCCTTCATGGGATTAAATCAGCGCTTCCCAAGGGCCCGACTAAACAAAGTTTGCCGGGGCTGTGATGCCTCCCCTCTCTTTCTGCTGAAAAGATAGGGGTTTTTTGCACTTTAGCCTTTAGCCTTCAGCCTTTATCATTTCCCCATGCCAGCAGCCGTTGCCGAAAGTCTGATCGACCGCGTGATCGAGGGGGAGCGCATCACCCCGGAGGAAGCGCTTGAGCTGTACCGTCTGCCGCTGGAGGAACTTGGCGCCCTTGCCGATCACCGCAGGAAGCTGGCGCTGGCCGGGGCCTATGACGGACAGGGGAACGATGTCGTCACCTACATCATCGACCGGAACATCAACTACACGAACATCTGCAACGTCTATTGCAAGTTCTGCGCGTTTTACCGGACCGAGAAGGATGCCGACAGCTATGTGATCACCTTCGAGGAGATTGATCAGAAGCTCGATGAACTGACCGCCGCCGGAGGGATCCAGATCCTGATGCAGGGCGGTCATCACCCGTCGCTCACGATCGACTGGTACACCGACCTGCTCTCCCACATCCGTGAGAAGTACCCGCACGTGAACATTCACGGCTTCAGTCCTCCGGAGTTCACCCACTTTGCGGAGGTCTTCAAGATGCCGCTGGAGGAGGTGATCCGACGCTTTAAGGAAGCGGGGCTAGGTTCGATCCCCGGAGGAGGAGGCGAGATCCTCGTCGACCGCGTCCGCAACCGGATCGCCCCGCTCAAGGCCAACAGCGACCAGTGGCTCAAGGTGATGGAGGTGGCCCACGGCATGGGCCTGAACTCCAGCGCCACGATGATGTTCGGCCATGTGGAGACTCTCGAGGAGCGGATCGAGCACCTCGGGCGCCTGCGTCGTCAGCAGGACGAGACGGGGGGATTCACCGCCTTCATCTGCTGGACCTTCCAGGCCGAGAATACCAAGCTCCGGGCGGAACCGGTCGGCTCCGCCGAGTATCTGCGCATGCAGGCGCTTTCCCGCATCTTCCTCGACAACATCGTCAACGTGCAGAGCTCCTGGGTGACGCAGGGGCCCAAGATCGGCCAAGTGGCTCTCCGGTACGGCGCCAATGACTTCGGCAGCGTCATGATGGAGGAGAATGTCGTCAGCAAGGCCGGCACCAGCTTCCGCCTCCAGGCACAGGAGATCGAGACGCTCATCGGCGAGGCCGGTTTCACGCCCCGCCGCCGCAACAACTGGTACGAGCTGGTCGGCTGATCGATCCCTCCAACATTTTGAACAAGGCCCTGATTCTTTTCCTGCTCTGCGCCACCGCCGTGGCACAGCAGCAGGTGGGCGTGACCAACGACACCCGGTTTGTGGTCGATGACGAGGCCTTCGAGAAGGAGGCGCACGAACGGACCGAGGAGCTGGCCAAGCAGGGAAAGCTCGTCGACTACACCCTGATTGCCAAATCCCTTCCCTCCCGGCGTCCGGCCGTCTCCACGGCGCCGGTCGCCGCGAAGGATCTCTCTCCGACCGAGTTGGCGGAGAGGCTCCTCGGCAGCACGGTCGCGCTGGGGCTCCGTTATCAGGAGCCGAAGTCACGGAAGTGGCGATTCATGATCGGCGCGACCGCCTTCGCGGTGGCTCCCGGGATCTTCTCCACCTCGCTCCACGTGATGACGATCGACCCGGCGCTGATGCGCGAGGCGCAGGCCGTGGCGGTCACGCATGAGGGCAAGGTCTTTCCGGTGGCGGGGGTCACCGCAGCGAGCGATCGCGCCGACACCTGCCTGATCAGCGTTCCCGGACTCGATCTCCCTCCCCTGCCGATCCGCACAGGCGCCAGGCCGGGTGAGCAGGTCTGGTGCATGAGTCACCCGGACGGATTCACTTACATGTTCACCTCGGGACAGGTGGCCCGTGTCAGCCGCGACCGCTGGGATCAGAAGCACCAACCGGCGCTCCATGTCGAGGTAACCGCCGAGTATTGCCCCGGCTCAAGCGGCGGAGCCCTCACCGATGCCGCGGGGAACGTGGTGGCCCAGGTCTCCAGCATCAATAACTACGACGGCTTCACGTCGCGTGACGGCAAGGCAGTCAACGGAATCGTCTCCGCCCGCACCTGCACGGCGGCGGAGGAACTCCTGGCCCTGACCGCGGAAGGATCGAACGAACCGGTGCCGTCGCCGACCCCCACGCCCACGCCCAAGCCCAAGCCGAAACATCGCGCGCCCAAAGCGTCTCCCTCTCCCTCGTCCTCGGTGGGAGCGAAGAATCAGTGACGCATTCCTTGCCTTGGTTCCATCGGCGGTGCTTGATCTTTTCCGCCGTTTGTCACTCTATAGGGTCATGCGACTTCATCATTGTGCATTCCTTTCGATCGCCGCCCTGCTCGCCCTCTCAGGTTGTGCCAACAAGAAGGGTAAGCAGTACGCCGGAATCGACGGTGACTATGTGAGCGGCACGCCGCTCGGCGAGCGCACCGAGGGGGCCAACTTCCTCGGTTCCAATGTCCAGCGCGGCCAGCATGCCCCGGTTCAGTTCGGCTACGACAGCTCGTCCGTCGCCCCCGATCAGGAGTCCAAGGTTGAGGCCGTCGCCTCAGCCCTCAAGGGTTCGGGCAAGACGGTCATTGTCGCGGGATTCACCGATGAGCGCGGCACCGAGGAGTACAACCGCAGCCTCGGAGAGAAGCGCGCCCTCGCTGTGCGCGAGGCCCTCATCGCCAAGGGAATGAAGGCCAACAACGTCCAGACCGTCAGCTTCGGCAAGGAGATGCCCGTCGATCCCGCCAGCAACGAGGCGGCCTGGGCCAAGAACCGCCGCGCCGAGTTCGGCGTGGTGAAGTAAGCACCCGCGACGACCGTTCCGTGCCTGTACCTCTCTTTGACCTGAGCCGTCTCGGTCCGCAGGTCGACGAGGCTGTCCGCGAGGCGGCCCTCCGAGTGCTGGGTCACCGCGGTTATGTGCTCGGCGCCGAGGTCGAGTCGTTCGAGAACGACCTGACCGCTTATCTCGGCGGAGGCCACGCCGTCGGCATGTCTTCCGGCACCGATGCCCAGCTCGCCCTCCTCATGGCGATGGGGATCGGCGCGGGGGATGCCGTCATCTCGACGCCCTACACGTTCTTCGCTACCGCCGGGTGCATCCACCGCACCGGTGCCGAGATCCTTTTCTGCGACATTGATCCGGTCACCTTCATGATGGACCCGGAGAGCCTTCGTTCTCTCCTGTCATCGCTCGGGCGCGATTCCGACGGATTCCTCCGCTCGCCACGAGGCAACCGCGTCCGCCTCATCGTCCCGATTCATCTTTTCGGAGCCTGCTGCGACATGGACGGGATCGGGTCTGTCGCCGATGCATTCGGAGTTGAGATCCTCGAGGATGCCGCCCAGATTCTCGGCGCCAAGTATCCCTCCAAGTCGGGAACCAAGACCGCGGGCATCATCGCGCCGACCTCCTACGTCAGCTTCTATCCCAGTAAGAATCTCGGTGCGGCCGGTGACGCCGGCGTGGCGCTCTGCCTGGACGGAGAGATGGCGGAGAATCTGCGCCGTGTCCGCAACCATGGCATGGAGGAGCGCTACTACCACAAGGAGGTGGGCGGCAATTTCCGCATCGACGCCATCCAGGCCGCCGTCCTGCGTGCCAAGCTCCCGTTCCTGGATGGTTGGAACGCGACCCGCCGCGAGAATGCCGCCACCTACAAGCAGGCCTTCGCGGATGCGGGGCTCCTTGACCGTGTGACCCTGCCTGCGGAGCCGTTTGCCTCGAGCGGACTGCGCGACCACCATATCTTCCACCAGTACGTGATCCGGGTGACCGGTGAAGGGAAGCGCGAGGTGGTCATGGCTCGCCTGGCCCAGCAGAAGATCGGCTGCGCCATCTACTATCCGGTGCCGCTTCACCTGCAGGAGTGCTTCGCCTACCTCGGGCACAAGCCCGGTGACTTCCCCGAGAGCGAGAAGGCCGCCAAGGAGAGCCTCGCCCTTCCGATCTTCCCGGGGCTCACGCGGGAAGAGCAGGCCGAAGTGGTCGCGGGGATTACCGGCGCCCTTTCCTAGGGAATCGCTGATTAAGCGTGAGTTGTTGCGGCGGGGCGGGTTTCAGCCGTGTTCCCAACACGGTGTGGATGCAGGGGTTAAAAAAGTTGGCTCTTCGCTATTGTGAGGGGGGAATGTTCCGGAAAAGACAAGGAGTGAGTTTCACGCAAAGGACGCAACGATCGCAAAGAGGGGTTCTGCTTTGCTGTGTTTTTACTGGCAGGGTAGTTGCAAGAATTCTCAAAAAAACCACCGTTCTTCCCCCCTTAGTTTCATCGGGCGCTATTCTTTGATCCTACCTTGGCGCCCGTTGCGCCCTTTGCGTGAAAAATATCATTCAATTAACCCACTGCAAACAGCGAGAAGCCCTTTTTAACCGATCGCCTCGCGTCATCCCGTTGAACGATCCGGATCTGTTGTCATGGTTTCCTTGCAAAACCCGGGATAAAAATTCCTTTCTCCCGATTTCTGTCGTGCGCCCCTGTGCCCGGTGACTGTAGCCTTCAGGGCACTCATGAACGGCTCATCAGACCTCCGGATTTTCAGCGGCTCCGCCCACGTCCAGCTTGCCCAAGACATCGCCGCCTATCTGGGGCAGCCCCTGGGGGATGCCATCGTCACCTCGTTTCCCGACGGCGAGACCTTCGTGAAGATCAATGACAACGTGCGTGACCGCGATGTCTTCATCGTCCAACCGACCTGTCCGCCGAGCAACCACAACATCATGGAATTGCTCATCATGGTGGATGCCATCCGGCGCGCGAGCGCCCAGCGCATCACGGCGGTGATCCCGTTCTTCGGATACGCCCGACAGGACCGCAAGGACCAGCCACGCGTTCCGATCACCGCGAAGCTTGTGGCCAACATCCTGGCCGCATCCGGGGTGAACCGCGTGCTAACGATGGATCTCCACGCCCAGCAGTTGCAGGGATTTTTCGACATCCCGGTGGACCACCTGTACGCCATGCCCGTCATGGTCGATTACATCAGCAAAAAGAAGATCGAGAACCTTGTCGTCGTGGCTCCCGATGTGGGCGGCGTCAAGATGGCAAGCGCCTATGCCGAGGCCCTCGGGGCCGGACTGGCCATCGTCGTGAAGCGCCGCCGCACCGCCACGGAGGTCGACGCCCTCCATGTGATCGGCGAGGTCGAGGGGAAGAATGTCCTCATCATCGACGACATCACCGAAACGGCCGGAACACTGACCAGCGCCGCCAAAATGCTCCGGACAAGGGGGGTGGGCGATATTTATGCTGGCGTCTCGCACGCCGTGCTGACAGATTTGGCGGTTCAGCGGTTGGAGGGCTCCGAAATCAAGGAGCTCATCACCACCGACAGCGTCCCCGTCCGGCAAGGATCGGGGGATCGCGTTCGGGTCCTTTCCATTGCCGAATTGCTCGGCGAGGGGATCCGTCGCATCCATGGAGGCGAGTCGGTCAGCTCGCTGTTCCGACTCAAGCACTCCTAGCATCAACCGTCCACACTTCCGAATCCCATGGCAAAACAGGTCAAACTTTCCGCCCGGCCCCGCGCCGATGTCGGCCGCAATTCCGTCAAGCATCTCCGCACCCGCGGCGTGATCCCCGCCGTCGTCTACGGACACAAGGACAAGCCGAGCAACCTTGAGATCGAGCAGCGCGAGATCTCGGCCCTCCTCTCCCACGCCGTCGGCGAGAACATCCTCGTCGAGCTCGTCATCGCAGACGGTAGCGCCGTATCCAACAAGCTTTCCCTCATCCAGGAAGTCCAGCACCACCCCGTGCGCGGCGACATCCTCCACGTCGATTTCCTCGAGGTGGCCATGGATGAACTCCTCCACACCGAGGTGCCGATCGAGGCAGTCGGCGAACCCGATGGAGTGAAGAACTACGGCGGTCTCCTCGAGCACAGCCTGCGCTCACTGCACATCGAGTGTCTGCCCAAGGATCTTCCCGAGATCATCCGCGTCGATGTCAGCGGCCTGGGGCTCAACCAGTCCCTGCACGTCCGCGATCTCGTACTTCCCTCCGGCGTCAAGGCGACCTCCGATGCAGACCTCACCGTCTTCATCGTCGCCGAGCCCAAGGTTGAGGCCGAGTCGGTTGCCGGCGCGGAAGCCCCCAAGGCTCCCGAGGTCATCAAGGAGAAGAAGCCCGCCGAGGGCGCCGAGGCGGCCAAGAAGTAGTCCGCCGGGACTCCTTTCCAGGGCGCTTATTTCATGCCGGATACCGCAGCTTCGGGCGCAGTCCCCGCTGCGCCCGGCATCCGCATCCTTGCCGGCCTGGGAAATCCGGGCCGGGAATACGACGGCACGCGTCACAACATCGGGTTTGCCGTCCTCGACCGCGTCGCCTCCCTGCTGGGAGTCACCTTCACCAGGGAACCCAAGTGGGAGGCCATGGTTGCACGCGTTCCCGGATCCGATCTGGTGCTCCTCAAGCCGACAACCTTCATGAATCTCAGCGGCGAGTCGGTCTGCGACTATGCGCGCTTCCACCGCATCCCCGCGGAATCGACGCTCGTGATCGCCGACGATGTCGCCCTGCCGCTTGGCACGCTTCGCATCCGCCGCGAGGGGAGTTCCGGCGGGCAGAAGGGACTCGAGTCGGTCCTGATCCACTTCGCCACCCAGCAGGTGCCGCGCCTCCGCGTCGGCGTGGGAGCGGCCTCCGCAGGCGCCGACCTCTCCAGCCATGTCCTCTCCCGCTTCCGTCCCGAAGAACAATCCGCGGTGGAGGAGACCCTCACCCGCGCCGCCGAGGCGACGCTCTGCGCGGCGAGGAGCGGGCTTGCCGACGCGATGAACCTTTACAACGGCTCACCCTCTTCCGATAAATCTTCCAACACCACATCAAACCAACCATGAAAAACCGATACGAAATCCTCCTCGCCCTCAACGCCGCCGGCAAAGAAGAAACCAACAAGGACATCATTGAGCGCCTTGAGAAGTCCCTCGCCTCCGAGGGTGCCCAGGTCGAGCAGGTGCAGCGTCTGGAGCGCCGCGAGTTCTCCTACCCGCACAACAAGCTCAAGAGCGCCTACTTCGTGAACTACATCGTCACGGCCGACTCCGCCGCGATCGCCAAGATCCGCACCAAGCTCACCCTCGACGAGGAAGTCATTCTCCAGAACTACCTCCGCAAGGGGGCAGCCAAGCCGGCAGGCAAGGCCCGCAAGGCCGCCAAGAAGACCGCAAAGGCCGCCTAAATAGGCTGTGGCAGTTCAGGCTGAAGGCTGTTAGGAAGAACCCTGGCAGCCGGAGCTTTCGCAACCGCTCTCCTTAACCCTATAGTCTTCAGTCAAACCCCTAAACACCTCCTCTCCTATGGCCAACCTCAACAAAGTGATGCTCATCGGGAACGTCACCCGCGACCCCGAAATCAAGTACACCCCCAAGGGAAGCGCCGTCACCGATCTCGGCATCGCCGTGAACCGCGTCTTCACCCCCGAGGGTGGAGAGAGGCGCGAGGAGACGACCTATGTCGACGTGACCCTCTGGGGCCGTCAGGCGGAGATCGCCGGCGAATACTGCAAGAAGGGCCGCTCGATCTACATCGAGGGTCGCCTGCAGCTCGACAGCTGGGAGGACAAGACCTCCGGTCAGAAGCGCAGCAAGCTTCGCGTCGTCGGCGAGAACTTCCAGCTCCTCGGGCCCCGTCCCGGTGGAAGCGGAGGCGGTGGCGGTCATTCCGGGGGCGAGGAGGAATACTCCGAGCGCCCTGCGCGCCGCGAGCAGCCTTCTGCCGGCGGCGGATTCAGCCGTGGCAGCAACACAGCCCCCCAGCCTCCGATCGAGGAGGACGACATCCCTTTTTGAGCTTCGCTCAAAAAGGAGAGGGATGAAACTGGAAACCTGAAACCTGAAAAGGTTCAGGCATTCGCGGTATTTCTAAGTTGGTGGCGGTGTTCATGAGTACCACCGGGCAAAACGTTATTCCTGCTGTTCCTTCAGGTTTCAAGTATCAGGCCTCAGCTTTCTCTGCTCAGGAAACGAGCGCCCTCTCAAGAGGCTGAAGCGGTTTAGGCAGAAGGCTGTTAGGTCAGAGCCTGTCGCTTAAAAAATCGATGCAATGCCTTGGGTTGGATTAAGGAATGCAGGCGGGCTTTTGCTGGCCTAAAAGTCTTCAGTCTTCAGCCTATCTACCTAGCTGAGGAAACGGGTGCCCGCTCAAGAGGCTGAAGGCTGAAACCTGAAACTTGAGACCTGAAAGGGTTCCGAGCGAAGTGTGATCCCCGGTTTTGTAGGGGCAAACTCGCACGTGCGGCAGGAGGAGTGTGTTTGAGAAGAGTGAAGGCAGAACCTGCTATTTTCAGGTTTCAGGTCTCAAGTTTCATCCTTCTCTCCTTAAGGGAAAACGGGTGGCTGACGGGATTCGAACCCGCAACAGCCGGTACCACAAACCGGAGCTCTACCGTTGAGCTACAGCCACCATCGTTTCCGCCGTAAAAATGGCGGGTTGACATCATGGAGGAGTGGGAAGAGTTGTCAATCCCTGTAGCTAAGGAACCGCTGATAAAACCCAGATTTTGCAATGGAACCCTGACAACAGGTCTGGTGTGTTCACCAAGATGTTGAAGACGAAGCAAGTGAGGGAGAACCACGAAAAACTCGAAAGTCACGAAATGCCGAGGGGTGAGAGAAGGGAAAATGGAGTCCAAGGACTTCATTCATTTCGTGCTTTTCGTGTGTTTCGTGGTTCCTTCGGTATTCAATCCTGGACCGCCTGCCAAGTTCCCTCCATTGCTGATTTTGCTAGCCCGGCCGTTGCTGCGCATCCGTTACGGCTGATTTGCTTGCTTGGCCGTTGCTTCGCATCCGTTGCATCCTGATAAAATTCTTTGCAAACTACCTTCTAATGCAATTTTTGTGTTAAATCCCATGACAAAGACCTCAGGGCCCATCCGCCGAAAATTCCTCCTCGCCTCGCCTCCACCCAAGATGGCGGGTGGCCGGGGCGTCGAGATCGAGCAGGGCTATGTCGTCCGCGAACGCGGGCAGGAATTGAGGATCCGACGCGAGGGCCGGCGCTATTATCTCTCGGCGAGGGACCGCCGGGGGCGCTCCGTGACCGGTCAGGAGATCAGGATCACCAAGGGGCATTTCGAGAAGCTCTGGCCCTTCACCCTGGGTCAGCGGATCACCCGGATCCGCCATCTGGGAAAGCTCGGCCGGCTCCGGATGAAGATCGACGAGTTCACCGGGGAGCACTCCCCGCTTCGTCTGGTCGAGGTGTTCTTTCCCGATGCGGCCGCAAGCCGGGCTTTCAAGAAACCCGACTTCCTCGGCGAGGAGGTGACACGCCGGGATGAGTATCAGACCGCCGAGATGGCGATCCACGGCGTCCCGGAGCCCTCCGGGATGTGCCAGCTCGGGATCGTCCCCTACACCTTCATCGACAGGAGGCTCCACCTGCTCCTTATCACCAGCTCCTCGGGGAACCGATGGCTCTTCCCGAAGGGCCGCCAGGAGCCCGATATGACCCCGCACGAGGTCGCCCTGATGGAGGCTGTCGAGGAGGCGGGCGTGCTCGGGACGCTCCGGCAGGATCTGCGCACCCGCTGCCAGATGGCCGATGGCCGCCATCTTCAGCTCTACGCGATGAAGATCTCGAAGCTCCTCAAGAGCTGGCCCGAGGAGCATGTCCGTCGTCGCCGGCTCTTCCCTTTCAGTGATGCGCTCGAGATGATTGCCGATCCGGGGCTTGCCAAGGCGGTCCGGAGACTCGCGGTGGCGATTAATAAATAGGTAATGGGGAATAGGTGATCGGGTTTAAGGATCCCCGATTCTTCCATGAGGCCTCCCCGCGCTTGCCTTGAGGGCCCGGCCCCAGTAGTCAAAAGGGTCGATTTCATCGAGTTTTCCCTCCTCCCCATTACCGATCACCTATTCCCTATCCCCCCATTACCCAAGTCTCCCATGCTGACCGTCATCCGCAAAAACCAACAGTTCCTGATGCTGATCATCGCGATCCTGACGATCGTGGCCTTCATCTGGCTCTACAATCCGACCGATAAGTTCAACAAGTTCGGCTCCAACGATGTTGCGAGCATCTACGGGCGTGTCGTGCAGCGTGCCGAGATCGACCGTGAGGTGCGCGGATACAGTCTGGCGTTGGGTCTCGGCCTCACCGACTTCGTCCGTGATCTCGGAGGCATGGGGGCCAACGAGGAGACCTCGCTCAGCGATTTCATCCTCAATCTCATCGTCGTGCGCCACGAGGCCCCGCTGCTCGGTGTTCACCCCTCGGACGAGGAGGTTGCCGGGGTGATCAAGGGCCTGGCACCGCTTCAGACGGACGGGGCCTTCGATCCCTCGAAGTATGCCGCTTTCCTCCAGGAGCAGCTTGCGCCGAAGGGATTCACCGAGCGCCAGCTTGAGGAGATCGTCAGGGATTCCCTGAAGGTGAGCCAACTCCGCCGCATCATCACCTCGCCGGTGGCGGTCGGCGAGGCCCAGGTCCGCGAGGCGGCACGCATCTATCAGTCGGTGACCGCGCAGATCCTGCGATTCGACCGGGATGGATTTGCCAAGGATTCGGCCGTCTCTCCCGAGGAAGTCTCCGCTTTCTACGAGAAGAACAAGCAGGGGCTTCTCTCCCGCGAGGCGCGCGACATCTCCTACGTGGTCCTCGAGCTTCCCGCCGGACAGCAGAAGCTGGCCGGGAAAGAACGCGCGGGCGCCCTACAGAAGCTGGCCGACCAGGTCGAGGAGGCCGGGAAGTCGATCCGCGCGGAGCTCCAGAAGGGGTCCGATTTCGCAAAGGCCGCGGGGAAGGCTTCCCTCCAGCCCAAGAAAGCGGCGGCCATCGAGCGTGACGGCAGCCAGAAGGGGAAGGATTCGGGGATTCCGGCATCCGTGGTCGCAGGCGCCTTCAGGCTGCAGAAGGCGGGTGAAATTTCAGACATCATCCAGGAAGGGAACTCCTTCTACATCGTGACGGTCGAGGGAGTCTCTCCTGCCCGCCAATTGGCCTTGGCCGAAGTCTCCGAGAAGCTGACCAAGCTCCTCAAGCAGGAGAAGGCTGAAAAAATTCTGGCCGATGCAGCCAACAAGGCCGTCGAGCAGATCCGCGCCGCCCTTGCCTCCGGAAAGTCCTTTGCCGATGCCGTCAAGCAGGCTGGGGTGAAGACCCAGCAGATCACCGGCATCATCCCCTCCGATACGAAGGCCACGCAGGAGCAGCAGGCGATCGCCTCGGCCACGCTTAGCCTCAAGGAGGGTGAACTCAGCGCATTGCAGGCCGCTCCGTGGGGTGCATTCGCGGCCTACCTTGAGAAGCGCGCGCCGCTGACCGATGCCCAGTGGAAGCAGCACAATGCCGCCCTTTCCAAGACCCTGCTCTCCAATGAACGGGAACTCCTCTTCCTCGAGTGGCTCCGCACCGCGCGGGGAGCCGCCAAGATCAGGATGATGGGGCGTCAGGGCGCCTGATCCCCGCAGATACGCGTTCCATGTCGGATCAGGAGCCTGTTCCGGCCGAAGTCGCGGCCCTCTTTGACGAGGCGAGCGGCGATATCGCGGTGGGCGAACTGGAGGCCGCGGTGGAGAAGTACCGGCGCTGCACGGAACTCGCCCCCGCCTTCTTCGACGGGTGGCATGCGCTCGGGATGGCGCTCATGAAGACGGGTAGCTTTCCCGAGGCGATCGATGCCGGTCTCCGGGCGACGCAACTCAGGCCCAACGACCAGCTGGCATGGTCGAGCCTTTCCATGTTTTATGTAAGGAACCATCAGATCGCCGAGGCAGAGTCCGCAGGCGTGAAGGCCAGGATCCTCTCCTGGGGCGGCAAGATCGCCAAAGAAGAGAACCCTCCCGCCGCACCGGCGGGGGAGAGCGAAACACCCACGACATGAAACCTTTCTTCATCACCACGGCGATCGATTACACGAACGCCCCGCCCCACATCGGCCACGCCTACGAGAAGATCCTCGCCGACGTCCTGGCACGCTTCCAGCGACAGCGTGGCCGCGAGGTTTTCTTCCTCACGGGAGTCGATCAGCATGGCCAGAAGGTTCAGCAGAGCGCGGAGCGCGAGGGGATTCCCCCACAGGAGTTCGCCGACCGGGTCTCGGAGAAATTCCTCTCACTCTGGAAGACGCTGGGGATTTCCTACGATGGCTGGGCCGCCACGACGGCGCCCCTGCACAAGGAGGCGGTCCAGCGCATCCTGATTGACCTCAAGGAGCGTGACTGGCTCTACAAGGCCACCTACAGCGGCCACTACAGCGTGCGCCAGGAGCAGTTCCTCACCGACAAGGAACGCGGTCCCGATGGCGAGTTCGGACCCGAGTGGGGCGAAGTCCTCCTGCTGGACGAGGAGAACTGGTATTTCCGGCTCTCCAAGTGCTCGGAGTGGCTGGCCGGTTTCCTCGAGGCCCGGAAGGATTTCGTCACTCCCGATTTCCGCCAGACGGAACTCAGGAACGCGGCCGCCAAGATCACAGGCGACCTCTGCATCTCGCGACCCAAGAGCCGCCTCGCCTGGGGAATCGAGTTGCCGTTCGATCCCGGCTTCGTCACCTATGTCTGGTTCGACGCGCTGATCAACTACATCAGCTTCGCCGGCTATGGCGGCGCCGGGCAGGAGCTGTTTGAAAAGCGCTGGCCCTGCGACCATCACGTGATCGGCAAGGACATCCTGATCCCCGCCCACGGCGTCTACTGGCCCTGCATGCTGCACGCGATGGGCTTTCCCGACGAGGCCATGCCGCATCTCCTGGTCCACGGGTTCTGGAGCCTGCGAGGGGAGAAGGTCAGCAAGAGCACCGGCAACGTGGTCGATCCCGCCGCGCTGGCCGAGGCCTACGGACCCACGGCGCTCCGTTACTACCTGATGCGCGATGCCGTGATGGGGCGCGACGCCGACTTCAGCGAGGAGCGTCTCCTGCTCCGTCACAATACCGAACTCGGTAACGGACTCGGCAATCTCGTGAACCGGACCCTGAGCATGACGCGCCGCTACCGCGAGGGGGCGCCCCGGCCGGTGGAGCTTTCCCAGGATCTCGTCGCGCACCGCCAGGCCGATACGGAGTCGCTCAGGAGCTTCATCATCCAGATGGAGGCCGCCCAGATCCACGCGGGCCTCGAGACGATCGTCGATCTGGTGAACAGGGCCAATGCCCTCGTCGATTCCGCCGCCCCGTGGAAGCTGGCCAAGGATCCTGATCAGTCCGATCGCCTCGATGCGGTGCTGGCCACGCTGATCCTCTCGGCACGGGTCGCGGCAACCCTGCTCCTTCCCGTGGCTCCCGATGCCTCCGCCGAGATCCTGCGCCAGCTTGCGCTGGAGCCCGTATCGATCACCGGGGAGATCGTGATCGCGGATCTTCCGGCGGGATACGTCTGCGGCGAACCGAAGCCGGTCTTCCCGCGTTTGGAACTCCCCGTACCGCCTGACGCATGAGTGTGGAGGAGATTGCCTCCATCCCTTTCTGGAAACGCCAGCGCTACCGGCTCGAGTATTTCGGGCTCGGTGCGGCCTCTGCATTGGTCTGCCTGTTGCCCTGGCGCTGGATCGGTCCTCTGGCCTCCTTCGTCGGCTCCGTTTTCTTCTCCTTCGACCGTCATCGGCGCAAGGTGACCCTGGATAACTTGCGGTGCGCCTTTGGCGACCGCTTTTCGCAGCCGGAACTCATGGCCTTGGGCCGGAAATCATACGGTGTCTTTGCCCGGACAGCGCTGGAGTTGCTTTGGTCCTCCAATCTCAGCAGGGAAGTCCTCGACGAGATCATCACGACCGAGGGTCTCGACCCGATGCCGGCCCATGGAGCCGGTGGAAAGCCCGCGATCTACTTCTGCCTGCACGCCGGGAACTTCGAGTGGCTCAGCCAGATCACCTGCCGTCACTTCGGGACATTCCCCGTGATTGCCCAGAACCTGAAGAACCCCCTGCTCGGCCCCCTCTTCGATTCGTGGCGTTCCTCGCTGGGTCAGCAGATCATGCCACAGAAGGGGGCGATGCTCCGCACGCTGCGCCACCTCAAGGATGGCGGCAAGATGGGGATGCTCATCGACCTGAATCTCAAGCCGAGCGATGGCCCCGTGGTCATCCGCCAGTTCGGGCAGTTCCTCACGCCCGTGACCCGCCTGCCTGCCGAGTTGGCATTGAGGACGGGAGCGGCTCTGGTGCCGGTCGAGTGCCTTCCGCGACCCGACGGGGGCTACATCGTCCGCTACCTCCCCGAACTCCCTGTCGCGCCCGACACCAAGATCGAACAGATCGTGCAGGCCTGCTGGGATGCCTTGGAGCCGGGACTGCATGAGCATCCGGAACTCTGGCTCTGGAGCTACAAGCACTGGCGATACAAGCCAGAGGGAATGGCTGGACAGGGATATCCCTTCTACGCCTCCTGCTACGGGCCTTATCAGGAACTGCTGCACGCCCAGGGATTCGCATCCGCCTGAAGAGATTTCACGCCAAGAACGCAAAGGTCGCGAAGGGATCAGGTGCAAGAAAATCTCTATTGAGAAAAATCCGTATAACAAGATTTGCCAAGGGAGCCCGGCTATCCCAAAGCCGTCACATCTTTTCGCCCATCTTATTTTCCTGAGTTCCTTAGTTCCATGTTACCCCAGCACCCCTCTTTGCGTCCGTTGCGCCCGTTGCGTGAAACTTCTCCCTCAAAAAGGAGATGACAAGGCGTGCGACCGAGGATAGGAATCGCGTCATGAAAGCACTCCTTATCCTTACCTTGGTAGTGACGGTTCTCGCTCTTTCCGGATGCAACACCGTGAAGGGCTTAGGCGAGGACATCAGCGGTTCGGCTTCGTGGACTCAGGAGAAGATGGGTGGAAGCGGTTCCTCCAAGTCGTCGGACTCGGATTATGTCCAGAATCCCCCACAATTCCCCAAGAGTTCCAACTGACTTGATCTATTGGCGAGGAGCGTTGTTGGAGCCATTCGCGGTATAGGCATACAGCTCGCGCCTTCCCCTACCCCTGAAACACGATCCCTGCGTCATTTGAAACTCTTCGAACTCCAGCGTGGATAATCTTTTTACATACCGCTGCGATTTGGATTTGCTCTAACTGAAAGAACTTGGTCATCAACGTGTTATCAATCGTGAGTGGAAACCACACATGTCACCCAATATAGCAATAGAATGACATGTCATTCTAAAATACGTTAGCAAAAAATACAAACCCAACAACCAAAACCATGAAAAAACTACTCTACATCCTTGGCATCGTCTTTGTAATCGTCATAGCAGCAATCGGATCCTTCATAGGATATGCTGCATACAATGGAAACAAACTTGATGCATCAAGTGCCAATTACATTAAGGAAAATATCCCACCAATTATATCTAATTGGAATCCACAAGAGCTGATTAAAAGAAGTTCCCCTGAATTTCAAAAAGTAGCCACAGAAAACCAAATTGACACACTATTTGGAAAACTAAGTAAATTAGGAGGCCTCAAAACCTTTGGCGAGCCAAAGGGTGAAGCAAGTATGAGTTACACTACACAAAACGGAAATCAAACAACAGCTACTTACCATATTCAAAGTGTATTTAAGAATGGAGAAGCAAATTTAGAAATCAAACTAATTCAGCATGATGGCCAATGGCAGATACTAGGTTTCCATGTTAGTGAAGCACTCTAAAAAGGCTAACCAAGCGATGCAGCGAACACCATTCGGTCGTCGCTGATCTTATACGTTCGGCAAACAGATGACCTTTCTGATTCCGGTTCCAGTTTTTTTGGCTATACCGTTTTTGATCTATGCATTTGTGCTGTTTGATAGCCTCGTTCGAACAGAGCACTATTTTCATCATGACGCATGGCTATCGGACGGCAGACCGGCAGGAATGTTTTGGCGCGATTCGGGGTGCACTTGGTTTTGTAGCTACTGGCACCGCAATATACTGATGTTTTCATGGCTTTTCACGACGCCAAAATGGATTATGGAAGGAACTGACGAGAGGAAGCGTTTAAGACGATTGCGATGGTGTGTGCTCGTATGGAACATCTCTATTCCATTTTCATTACTGTTATGGTTTGTGATCCCGAAATAGGGGAAAGCCCAACAAGTCCGTGCACCGAATCCCTGTCCCTTCGGGACTTCTGGCATTTCGGCTGCGGAGCAGCCTCGGATGCCAGAAGCAAGTGGGGATACCTGACCGGGGACGTTAGAACTATCATCAGAGCCTTCGGTTGCTTGAACTGAGACCAGTGAGGGAGCTAGGTGTGAAGTTTCAGGAGGTTGTTCATGCGAAGGAGAGTTGGGATACTTGGGTAAATGAAGATCCAAAAAAACCAACCACATCCAACGCATGAAC
>Ga0208327_1000014_pt1 | contig 54868 bp, 60 predicted proteins | sample LakMenEpi26Jun08_FD_150733 | JGI IMG/M metagenome (GOLD analysis project Ga0208327, IMG submission 150733) | Freshwater microbial communities from Lake Mendota, WI - 26JUN2008 deep hole epilimnion (SPAdes) | ecosystem: Environmental > Aquatic > Freshwater > Lake > Epilimnion/Euphotic zone ...
AAGGGATTTTGGTGATGGGCTAGGCGGAAGACCGAGGGCTATCTGAAGATAACCCGAGGGATGACAACAACGCCCATCGCCGAAAGAACCAGCTGATTCTACCGGAATAAGAGTGGAGATGGTATTACCCCATTGCGTTCTCCTGAATCGCCTCGGCTAGTCGCCGGATTTGTTCATGGGATTGCGCGGCGCTGAGGGTGATGCGTAGGCGCGCGGTCTTGCGCGGAACGGTGGGGTAACGGATCGCGGGAACGAAGAATCCCGCTTCCTGCAAGCGGGCCGCCTCGGACAGGGCCTTCTCTTCGCCGCCGAGAATCAGCGGCATGATGGCGCTCTGGGGGAGCTTCGCTTTCATCGCCGCGGCAAAGAGGCTAAGATTTTCCTGAAGTCTCGTCCGCAGAGCATCCCCCTCCGGCGATTGCACGATCCGGAGTGAAGCGCGGGAGGCGGCGGCAATGGCAGGAGAGGGGGCCGTGGAGAAGATGAAGCTGCGGGCACGGTTGATCAGGAAGTCGATCAGCGTCCGCGATCCGGCAATGTAGCCTCCGGAGACACCGAGCGCCTTGCCGAGGGTTCCCATCTGGATCTCGATCCGGTCGGCAAGTCCGAGCTCCCCTGCCAACCCCTGAGCCCCACGGCCCCGCACGCCGACGGCATGCGCCTCGTCGAGGAAGAGGATCGCCCCGTGCCGATCCTTCAGCTCCACGATCTCCCGAAGCGGAGCCAGATCGCCATCCATGCTGAAGACCGATTCGGTCACGATCAGGGTCCGGCCCTTGGGATGGGTCTCGCGGGCCCACTTGAGATGAGACTCAAGCTTGGCCAGATCATTGTGGGGGAAGACCCGCATCTGGGCGCCGCTGGCATGCACCCCGTCGATCAGGCAGGCATGGGCCAGCTTGTCGAGGATCACGACATCCCCGCGGCCGACCAGTGCGGGGATGGTTCCGGTCGCCGCCGCAACCCCGGTCGAAAAGACCAAAGCCGCCTCAGTCCCCTTTGCCGCGGCTATCTCTTCTTCCAAAGCGGCATGTTCAGCGCCCGTGCCGCAAATCAGACGGGAGGCCGTCGATCCCGCGCCCCATCGTTGCGCGGCTTCGGCCATCGCAGAAGCAATCTCCGGATGAGAGGCCAATCCCAGATAGTCGTTGGAGGAGAAGTTCACCAGCTCCCGGCCCGCGATGGTGATCAGCGTGCCCCGGGAAGATTCGACCACGCGCAGTGAGCGGCGAAGCCCTTGCTTCTCCAAGAGGGAGAGTTCGGAGAGCAACGACGACTCGAAAGGGCCCATGTAAAAAAGATCCGGGAGCGCGGGAGGAGGCGGTCAGCGTTTGGCTTTCGGTGATACTGACTTGGCGGCAGGCGAAGCTTTCGGCGCAGAACGCACGCCGTCGAGCTTGCTCATCAGCGGAGCATCACGCTCGGTGACGAAATTCACCACGAGTCCGGGGCGTCCGGCGCGCGCCGTGCGGCCGACGCGGTGCAGGTAATTCTCCATCTGCTGCGGCAGGTGGTAGTTGATGACACGGCCGACATGCTCGACGTCGAGTCCGCGGGAGGCGAGATCGGTGGAAATCAGCAGATCGACCTCTCCGTCACGGAACGCCTTGAGGTTCCTGCGACGCTCGGCCTTGTCCATCTCTCCCCGGTAGACCACGCATGCCCAGCCGGCCTCATCCAGGTCCCCGGCAAGCTTGTCGCACTGCTCACGGGTGTTGGTGAAGAGGATCGTGCCTCCCTCCACCTTCTTGGCAAGCAGTTGCTCGAGCAGGGGAAAGCGTTTCCCTCCCACGACCATCTGCTGCGTGGTGGTCAGCGTCGGCACCACCCGGTGGCTCCCTTGGCTGCGGATGACCTCCGCCCCGGCGAAGAGATCCGCGATGAGCTTCTCCACCGCAGCGGGAACCGTGGCCGAGAACATGGCAAGCTGTCGTTCAGCAGGGCACTCCTTCACGATCCTTCGCACATCGGGCAGGAATCCGTGGTCCAGCATCTGGTCGGCTTCGTCGAGCACAAGGGTGCGGACATCCCCCAGCGTGACCAGTCCTGCCTCCATCATCTTGATCAGGCGCCCAGGTGTGGCGACCAAGACCTCGAAGGGCCCCTGAAGGCTGCGTTTCGCCTGTTCCATTGTTGTTCCGCCAAGGAGCGCACGCACTCGCAGGCGCGTCTCGTGGGTGAATGGCTTGAAGGCCTTCGCCACCTGCTCCCCCAGTTCCCGGGTCGGAACCACCACGATGGCCCGGGGCTCTCCGTAGACCGTGATCGGGTTGCCTTGGATTTCAAGGGTCTTGAGCCGGTGCAGGATCGGCAAGGCATAGGCGAGTGTCTTCCCGCTCCCGGTCTCGGCAACGCCGACCACGGAGCGTCCCGCGAGTAGGGCGGGCACAGCCTGGGACTGGATCTCAGTCGGCTTGGTCAGGTTCTTTTCAACGAGGGTCCCCCGAAGCGTGGGGAGAAGGGCGAGATCGGCAAAGGAGTTCATGGAGTGGGATAAGCGTAGCCCATCGCCCCGAGAGTGGGGAGGGATTATCCTTGGCTAGCGCCAAGGCTCTGCCAAGTGACTTCATGGAACAGATGAAGCCGCTAATCGCGGCATGGCATCTAACCAAGGTTCGATTACCTCTCTGCCACTACGGTTTCTTTACTTATAAAAAAACCGGATGGGGAGGGATTCGAACCCTCGTTACCGATAAAGGTAAACACGCTTTCCAAGCGTGCGCGATCGACCACTCTGCCACCCATCCTGATCTACACTGAACTCCAAAGACTATGAGCGAAACTTTCTTCGCGCAAGCCGCTAGGTGCGGGGCATCAAGATTTTTTGCTAGCGTCGTTCGCCCAACAAAAATGTGGGGAGGGAATTATCCCCGGCCTTGCTGGGGCTCTGCAGTAAGGCTGCGCGATAGACAAATGCCGCTAATCGCGGCATGGCCCAATACCGGGCCGTGTGAACGGCCGGGATAGCCTGCACAGCGTGCAGCCCGCAGGGTGCTGCTCGCGGGAGCGAGAGCAGCAATCGAATCCTCGTTACCGATAAAGGTAAACACGCTTTCCAAGCGTGCGCAATACGGGCCTTGGGAAAGGCCCGGATAGATTCCGCAACCGCGGGAGCCGAGCGGGCGCGAGCGAGTCAATCGACCACTCTGCCACCCATCCTGGTAAGGAGGCAGAACCTGGGCTGGAACCATGTCGGGTGCAAGCCACGAGACGGATCGCGATGATTTTTATGACGGGGAAGGGGGCGATTTTTCCACGGGGAACCCGCGGGGGGATGCCTTCTTCCTTGCCCAGCAACGGCCCTGTGTCCATAAAAGACATCTCTTTTCCAAAGCAGGAAGACCCTTTTCACCAACGATGAGCGCCACCGCCACCACCGCAGAACCGAAAGCTGAAACAGCTATCCCGATGATCAATGTCCAGGTCGACGGGGAGTGGAAACAGTTTCCCAAAGGAACCCGCCTGATCGAGGCCTGCATGCAGAGCGGTAGCTACGTCCCCCACTACTGTTACCACCCGGCGCTCAGCTCACCTGGCAACTGTCGCATGTGCCTCATCGAGATGGGCACGCCCAAGATGGGACCCGACCGCAAGCCGGAGCTCGGTGAGGATGGCCGCCCACTCATCAACTGGAGCCCGCGACCCGCGATCTCCTGCGCCATCGAAGTCTCCGAGGGCCTCGGGGTCCGCACAAAGTCCCCCTTGGTCGAGGAGTGCCGCAAGGGCGTCATGGAGTTCCTCCTGATCAATCATCCGCTCGACTGCCCCATCTGCGACAAGGCGGGAGAGTGCCGCCTGCAGGAATTCTCGGTCGAGTACGGCAACGACTCCTCCCGCTTCATCGACAACAAGGTCAAGAAGCCGAAGCACGTCGACATCGGCGAGCGCATCGTCCTCGACGACGAGCGCTGCATTCTCTGCTCGCGCTGCATCCGCTTCATGAAGGAAGTGGCCAAGGACGACTGCCTCGGCTTCGTCGATCGCGGCAGTCACACGACCCTTACCGTCCACCCCGGCAAGAGGCTCGACAGCAACTACTCGCTCAACACCGTCGACATCTGCCCCGTCGGCGCGCTGACCTCCAAGGATTTCCGGTTCAAGATGCGCGTCTGGTTCCTCAAGGAGACCAAGACCATCGACACGAACTGCGGCACCGGCAGCAACATCGTGATCGGCAGCCGCGAGAACAAGATCCACCGCATCAATCCGCGCGAGAACGAGGCGGTCAACGCCTACTGGATGCCCGACTCGCACCGCCTCAACTACACCTACATCCACCGCGAAGATCGCCTCAAGGAGCCCCTCGTGAAGGGAGCCGCCGTCCGGTGGAAGGAGGCCGTTGCGGCCGCCACCGAGTCACTCAAGCAGCACGGCGAGGGCAGGACCGCCATCATCGCCTCCGGTCGCATGACCAACGAGGAGCTCTTCCTTGCAAAGCGCCTGGCCAAGACCCTCGGCTCCGACCTGATCGACATCCGCCCCCGCGCCCAGAAGGGAGACGGCTTCCTTGTCTCCGACGATGCCAATCCGAACACCCGCGGAGCCCAACTCCTCGGCGTCACCTCCGCGACGCCCGGTTCCCGCCTTGGCGACATCGCCACGGGCATCGCCTCCGGAAAGATCACCTCGCTGATCGTCCTCGGAGAGAATCCCCTCCATTGCGGCCTGAGCGAGACCGACCTGAGCAAGCTCGCCTCGCTCGTGGTGATCGACATCCTTCCGAACGCCTCCCTCAAGCACGCCTCGGCGGTTCTGCCCGGCAGTGCCTCCGCGGAGAAGCGCGGCTCGATGGTCAACATCAACGGCCGTCTCCAGCGCCTCAATCGCGCCCTGACTGCTCCGGGTCATGCCCGCGACGACTGGGAGATCCTGAGCGACCTGCTCAAGGGCATCGGTGCCGATGGCGCCTCCTCACTCGAGGATCTCTTCAAGCAGATGGCCGCCGAGACGCCCGCCCTTGCAGGACTGAACTTCGGCAAGATCGGCGACCTCGGGGTCACGCTGAAAGCCTAGGCTTTTGAATCCGTTCCAAGCCCTCCGTTCGGTTGAACCGGGCAGGGCCTTGAGGATTGCCGTCGGGCTTTGGGTGCTTTTCGCACTCATCGTCGGGATCATCGTGGCGGCCCGACCCGACAAGCGCACCGTCACCCCGGAGTATCGTCAGGCCTCCGAGAAGTGGTGGGCCGGCAAGGAGAGTCCCTACGACATGAGCCAGGGGGGCTACCTCTACCTGCCGCAGGAAGCGATCCTCTACACACCCTATCAGGTTCTGCCGAAGCGCGTCGGCGAACCGCTCTGGCGCTGGACCGGACTTGCCCTTCTGGGCCTTGGTCTCTGGCGGACTGCCGGACTGATGAGCCCTACCCAGCGCAACCGGCTTTTTCTCGCCGCCACGATCCTGGTGATCCCGGCATCCCTCTCCAGTGCCCGCAATGGTCAGGTCAATCTCCCTCTCGCGGGCCTGATGCTCCTCGCCGTCGAGGCTCTGGCCCGGTCGCGCTGGAACATGGCAACCCTCTGGCTCCTGCTCGCGGTGATGCTTAAGCCGATCGCCCTGGCCCCCGCCCTGCTTGCCGCAGCCTGCCACGCGCCGCTCCGCCTGCGCTTGGCGGGCGGATTCCTTCTTTGTCTCGGAGCCGCGTGGATTCATCCCGATCCCGGTTATGTCACCGCGGAATACCGGCACTTCTGGGAGAAATTCCTGCTGGCTGGGCAACCCGCGGAAAACACATTCAGTGATTTCTTCGGGATGCTTTGGCACTGGGGCATCCACCCATCCCCCGCCGCGATCTCGGGAATCCGGGCCTTGGCGGCAATTGTAGCTCTGGCCCTCTCGATTCATGTCATGCGGCGATTCCGCGGGAATCCACCGGCACAGGCCTTCGGGGTCATGCTGCTCGCCGTGCTCTACCTGATGCTCTTCAATCCCCGTACCGAGGAGAACTCGTACGTCATCCTTGCCGGATTCACCGCACTGATGGCGGGACGGGCCATCCTTGGGAATTACCTTGCGGATGACGGTCGCCCGGCCCTGCTCCTGACGCTCTTCACGTTGGCATTGGCCGTGGAGTGCTACGGCTACCCGATTTTTCCGCTCACCAAAATCTGGTTCAAGCCGCTCGCTACGTTGGTCTTTTCGATCGTGCTCGTTGCCGGGAATTTTTCCCTGCTGAAGTTTCCACAGCAAGGGATTCGCCCCGCGGCGTGAACTCTGCCACACTGCCGCCATGAGCGCGCCGATCGATCTCCAGAATGAGCCCGTGGAAGAGCTGAAAGCCTTCCTCCGCTTTCCCAGCATCTCGACCCAGCCGGAGCATGCCCCGGATCTCGATTCCTGCGCCGAGTGGCTGCGCGAAAAACTCTCCTCGATCGGTTTGGAGGCCGCCGTCCATTCCACGCCCGGATCCCCGGTCGTCGTTGCCGCGACGCCCCGCGATCCCGCGAAGCGGACGGTCCTGATCTACGGCCACTACGACGTCCAGCCGCCTGAGCCTCTCGAGGGATGGACAACGCCCCCATTCGAGCCCCGGATCGAGGAAGGCCGGATCTACGCCCGCGGCGCCGCCGACAACAAGGGACAGATCCTCGCCCACATCCTCGGTGTCGCCGAGACGCTCCGCGAGAAAGGCGCCCTGCCGGTCAACGTCATCTTCCTGATCGAGGGGGAGGAGGAGATTGGCAGCCCGAACCTTGAGGAATTCCTCCGCGAGCACCGCGAGGAGCTGGCCTGCGATCTCGTAGCGATCTCCGACACCGCGATGGCTCCCGGCAACAAGCCCGCCCTGACCTACGCCCTGCGCGGGATCGCCGCGATGGAACTTGTCGTCCGCGGCCCGGCCCGCGACCTGCACAGCGGCCTCTTCGGCGGCGCCGTGGCCAATCCCGTGACCGTGCTTTCACGACTGATCGCCTCGCTCCACGATGAGAATGGCCGAGTCCGGATCCCCGGATTCTACGACGCCGTGCGCCCGTTGGAACCTTGGGAAAGAACGGCGGCCTCGGATTTGGAAAAGGCATCCGGAGGCGATGATGCGATCAGGGAACTCGCCGGCGTGACTCAGCTTGTCGGCGAGAAAGGGTTCTCCACAATCGAGCGGATCGGAGCCCGCCCCACCGCCGAGGTGAACGGCATCGGAGGCGGCTATCAGGGGGCGGGAACCAAGACCGTCCTGCCCAAGGAAGCTTTCGCGAAGCTCACCTTCCGCCTCGTGGCCGATCAGGATCCCGCCGTGATCTTGGCCGCAGCCGAGGAATACCTGCGATCCCAAACCCCTCCCGGAGTCCTGCTCGAAGTGATCACGGGCCACTCAGGCGCCGCCTACCAGTCGGATCCCAACTCGCCCGACGGCCTTGCCGCGCGCAAGGCGCTGGCAGGAGCCTTTGGAGCGGACCCCCTGCTCCTACGCGACGGGGGGAGCATCCCCATCCTGGCTACGCTGAAAGAAATCCTCGGGGTCGATTCCTACCTGCTCGGCCTGGCTAACCCCGACTCACGGATCCACTCCCCGGATGAGAATATGCTGATTGAGAATTTTCTGGGGGGGATTCGCATGAACCGGATCCTTCTCGAAGAGTTAGCTCGGGATATCGGCGGATAGCTGTGTTGTTGCTCGCTTGCCGTAGAACTACTACGGCATCGCTCTCACGCCTTGCTCTCCATCCGATCTTCCGAGCTCAAGGGCCTTATCAATAGCATCAAGACTTTCAAGCCCTGAGAGGCAGCCTCTTAGGAATTATGGAGTCGATATACTTTTCAACCTGCTCTCCAGCGTTTCGTAGTCTCCGAGGTGGGCGCGCATCAGGCTTTTCCAGAGTTTGCCGTGGTTGGGGACGGAGAAATGGAGCAGTTCGTGGACGATCACGTAGTCGCCGAGTTCCGAGGGGATGCCCAGCAACTCATCGTTGAAGCTCAGAGTTCCAGCCGTGGAGCAGGAGGCCCACTTGCGGCTCATCGGGCGGATGTAGATCGCGGTGGCCTGTACCTCCAGCTTGGCGGCCCATTCCAGGATTCGGATGCGGAACTTCTCTCTGGCCGTGGTGCCCATCAGATGCGATCCGCCTTGAACAGCAGGGTGAAGAGCTCATCCACGATCCGCGTCACGGCATCGAGATCATCCAGCTCTGCGAAGATGGCAAAGGTCACCGTGTTGCGCAGTTCCCGGAGTGAGGCCTCGCTACGCTTCCAGTTGGGATTGGCGACGAAGGCCTCCTTGATCTTCCGACTGACGGCCTCGGCGTTGGCGATCTTGGCATCCTGCAGGGTCCGATAGACAAAGAAGGTCAGCCCGTCGAAGCCCTTTTCAGCCTGCTCCCTCTTCCGCTCTTCGTTGCGGCTGACCTCATCGAGCAGAGCCTCCAGCGCCTCTGCAGTTTCCGTCTGGCGTTCCTCGAAGCTCTCCTGCACCGCCCGGGCACGCTCGGCCATGGCGATTAGATAAGGATCCTCGCTCTCCTCCTCGGCCGTCCTCTGGATGCTCTTGATGAGGTTGATCACCTTGGTGCCCTCGCCACCCCTCATCTTCTTGATGAGATCGAGCGTGGTGGCGTCGATCACGATCGGATCGAGCGGTCCGTCTGAGGTGAAGCCACCCACATGCTCCTGCACGAGGGCATTGGTCTTTTTCTGGAAATCTCGGTCTACCATCACCCGCTTGGTGTAGGCCTTGCGGACGATGTCATAGATCGATGAGAGCGTGGTGAAATCATCGATGAAGGGCCTCAGGAAGGCATCCGGCGAGATGATCTCATAGAGCATCTCGATCTCTTTGTATTCCTTGAAGAACTCCTTCCTCCGCGCCGGATCACGGAAGTGCTCGATCAGGGTATCGATGTCCTTATCGTTGAAGTTCCGCTCGATCAGCCCGAGGTAGGCGGGAGCCTTGGTCTCCATCTTCTGCTGGAAGAGGACCTTCAGGAGTTTCAGGTCCTTGACGATGGCGTTGATCTCCTTGCTGTCGAAGGCGAGGGCCTTTTCCAACTTGTCGAAGATCCCGACGAAATCGAGGACGAAGCCGTGGGGCTTCACCATCTCCTGCGCCTCGTTTTCGTAGGGGCGGTTCACCCGGGCGATCGCCTGGAGCAGCGTGTGATCCCGCATCGGCTTGTCCAGATACATGGCGTAGAGCACGGGGGCGTCAAATCCCGTGAGCAGCTTCTCGGTGACGATCAGGATCTTCGGCTGCTGGTCCAGCTTGCCGAAGCTCTTGCGGATCTGGCGCTCTTTCTTAGGATCGAGGTGGAACTCCTTCAGCAGTGCCGAGTCGTTGTTATTACCCGTATAGACCACCTCGGAGTATTCCTCCGGAAGAATCTTATCGAGAGCATGCTTGTAGAGAGCGCAGGCTTCGCGATCCACTCCGACCAAGAATGCCTTGTATCCCAGCGGCTCCACATTCTCCGTGTAGTGCTTGGCAACGAACCCTGCCACCTGCTGGATGCGTTCCTTCCCCTTCAGGAAGTTCTTCAGGTTCACCGCTCGCTCCAGGATCTTGTTCAGCTCCTCGATGTCCGCCACCCCCTCGGCCTCAGCAAGGGAGAGGAACTCCTTCTCCAGCGTTTCGTGGGGGACGAGCAGTTCATTGGGCGCTAGCTGGTAATAGAGCGGAAGTGTGGTCCCATCCTCGATGCTGTCGGCGATCGAGTATTTGTGAAGGTAGCCCTGGTCATCCTCACAGCCAAAGGTCTTGAAGGTCCCCCTCCCATAGACCGTCTTGTCGACCGGGGTCCCGGTGAAGCCAATGAAGGTGGCATTCGGCAGACCCGCCATGAGGAAGTTCCCAAGATCGCCAGCTGTCGTCCGATGGGCCTCATCGATGAGGACATAGATATTCTTCCGGAGATTCAGATCCGCCGGCATATCGCGGAACTTATGGATCATCGTCACGATGATGCCCCGGTAGTCGTCGCGCAGGAGCTGATTGAGCCGGGTGATGCTGTCGGCGTGTTCCAGATTACCTAGGCCGAGCGCCGAAAGGTTCTTGAGCATCTGGTCCTCCAGCTCATTCCGGTCGATCATGAGTAAGATCGTCGGCTTATCGGCACTGGGTACGCGGAAGAGGCGCTCCGCCGCCTTGATCATCGTGAAGGTCTTCCCACTCCCCTGCGTGTGCCAGATCAGTCCTCGGGTCCGCTTCGGATCGAGCGCTCGGGTTACGGTAGCCTCCACGGCACCGGTCTGATGCTGGCGGAGGATATATTTGTTCAGCTCCTCATCCTTCTCGGCAAAGATGATATAGTCTTTCAGGAAGGCAAGCACCTGCGGGATCGCACAGAAGCTCTTCACTTTCGCCTCCAGCTTGCCGACCGTCTCATCCTTCCAGTGGAAGATATTCCGCCGGACGGTATTCCAGCTCACCCCGTAGGAGAAGCCGATGGCATCCGTGGCCGTGAAGAGCTGCTGAGGAATGAACAGCTCCGGTGTTTCCCGGTGGTATCGGCGGATCTGATCCACCCCCAAGGCAATCGCTTCGTCCTTGTTGGCGTTCTTGCACTCGATCACCAGCACCGGGATGCCATTGACCAGGAAGACGACATCCTGCCGGGTGCCATAGTGACCATTGTGATAGGCCCACTCCTCGGTGACTTCGTAGGTGTTGCCCCACTTTTCTATGGGAAGTGAAAGATCATCCTCGTAGTCGATCAGGATCAGGTCGCGCTCCCGTTTCTCCTCGTGGTCGTAGAACTTTCCGCGGTTCCGCAGGTAGTCGAGGAATTCCCGGTTGCCGTAGATATCGGAGTGGAGGTGGCGGAGCTGACCTGGCAATGCCCCCTCAGCTTCGGCATAGCGGGGGTTAAATTCCCTCACCTTGGCATCGAGGAGATCGTCGAAGAAAAGCGTCCGGTTCTTGGCCCGCTCGGCAGGAGGCCCCTCGGCATCAAACCCTCGACGACGCTCCGCTTCCTCACGAGACACAACGGTCCAGCCTATCTCTCGCGCATAGGCAAGGATCCGGGCTTGGACGGTTTTGTGTTCTCCCGGCTTGCTCATGCAGCGATCTCAAGATCATGAACGCGGGTCTTTGCGGTCATCAGTTCGTGAAGGAGGGTGCGGAAGAGGTCTTGGAGCGCTTGCTTGTGCCGGACGTGCTCGTTCCGTTTAGAATCAAGTGTCTCAAAGCAATGCGCGATCTCGTCTTGTTCTTCCCGACTTGGCAGTGCAGTCGGCACGGACTCACACTTGCTCTTGTTGAGGTATGGAATCGTCGTGATGGCGGCAATGCGCTCCATATAGGGCTTCCGGTAGCGAAGCTGATTGCACAAGAAGACCGGATTCAGATTCGCCGCACAGACGAAGGCGTGAAGTTGCTGGTTTATGACGATCTCAATGTTTGTCACTGCACTGACGCCAAACTCACCCACACAAGACATGATGACGCTCTTCTCTGGAACCAAACGCCCACCGGAGGACTTCAGTTCATCAGGGGTTACCCTTAGCCCATCCACATCGGCATTGATGTAGTCGAGTCCCTTTATGTTTGGCGTGGTAAGCCACGGAATATCGCCATCGAAGACTTTGGGTTTGTTGCGCCCCGGAACAATGCTCCGGCATACGTCTCCGACCGCCACCACCTCCCAGCTTTCCGGAATGGGGCCGATTTCGGTTTGTTTCTGCGGTTCATTACGCAGGCCTTCGGTGAAGAGCTTCTGCATGAGGGCTTTCTTCAGTTCCGTGGTGATCTGAATGATCCGCTCCTGCTCCTCAATCGCCCGCTGCACCGTCGAGAGAATGTGCGCGATCTTCTTCTGCTCGGGGAGTTTTATGCCTGCGTCGTTGATAGGCAACTCTGCTAAATGCGATTTATTGATAGCCTTGAAAATCGCTCCTGAACCCAGACTGTCGATATAGGTTTCTATCTTCTTGAGGTAAAAATAGAGAAAATCACGTTCGATACCATGTGGCCTAATTGCTGCAATGCCTCGCCCGATACAGGCTCTGCGATTCGATAGATTCGTCGCTCCAACTGGCGCACGAACCGACATGAGAATATCACCTGCTTCCGCAATTTTCTTCGGATCACGGCAGTAGATACGAGGTGTAGGGTAAGTAGCCCCAAAGTCCGTCTTGCCTTGATAGAACGGAAGCCCGTCACCGACATCGTTGTAGCTCGTTGATGGTGGCGATTGCCCCATCACCAGCTGAGCGACATCGGAAAGCATGACCAATGTGCTCATAACCCAATCCTCCTCTGGCTCATCATCGCCGCCATCACCATGGTGCTCATCGTCGTCATGATCGTCGTCATCATCATGATGATCTTCCTGATCATTTCCCCTTCCCTTTCCGCTTGAGATCCTTCTCTAGGTCTTCAATCGCCTTGAGGTCTTCGGCATCGGCAGCCAAGGCTTCGCTTTCTCTGCGCTGCGCGTCGAAGGTTTCGTAGCGGGCGGCAACGATAGTCTTCATGCTCTCGTTGCTGATCCTGCCGGCCCCTCCCAAGAGGGGCTGGTCGTTGGAGGTGAGCATCCGGTCGACGCTGGATCTCCAGTAGTCGAGGGTGAGGTCTTGCTGCTGTTTGACGCGGAGTTCGGCCTGCTCGAGGAAGATGACGACGAGTCGGTTCAACGTGTCGACCTCGTCCTCGGTGAGGTAGTTCTTGGCGATGAGGATATCCTGCTTTCGGACGCGGGAGCCGCTCCATGTGGTGAGGGCCATGTTCGGCTTTGCGGGATCGGACCGCTCCACGATCAGCTCGGCGGCGGTGCGGCGGGTGGCGGCGTAGAGGAGCTTGTTCTGCACCTCGGCAAAGAAGAGCTGGGTCTCCTGTTCGCGGTTCTGATAGTCGCTGCTGAGGGCGAAGAGGTCGCGGACTTTCTGGTAGAAGCGCTTCTCGGAGGCCCGGATGTCGCGGATGCGGGCCAGTAGCTCGTCAAAGTAGTCCCAGCCGCCGGGGTTCTTGAGCCGCTCGTCGTTCATGAGGAAGCCCTTGACGAGATATTCCTTCAGATGGGTCGTGGCCCACTGGCGGAACTGCACCCCCCTCTCGGACCTGACGCGGTAGCCGATAGCCAGGATAAGGTCGAGGTGGTAAAGCTTTGTTCTGTAGCGCTTTCCGTCGGCGGCAGTTGTCAAGGATTCCTTGACAACTGAAACCTCAGCCAGCTCACCCTCTTCAAAGATATTACCAGCATGGAGACTGATGTTTTGCTTCGTGGTCTGGAAGAGTTCGGCGATTTCCAGCTGGGTGAGCCAAACGGTCTGTCCGTCGATTCGGAGATCAAGCCGGGTACTCCCATCAGGGGAGGTGTAGAGGATGAGGTCACTCATATTCCAATCCCCCTTAGCACTGTCACCATGACGGCTATCCGCGTGAGAGCCGAGTAGCTGAAACCTGAGCCATATTCCCGGCTCAATTCTTGCGACAGTGTGGCAAGAATCTCCTTTCCATACTCGGCCCTCTGGTTGCCAAGAATTTCCATCTGGATGCGCTTGCCGACTCGCCAGAAGAGGAGGGTCATGCCTGCGTTGACGATACGGGCGACTTGGCCCCGGGCCCGTTCAATCATGCCGCGGACATCTGCGGCGAGTCCGGAGGAGGTTTTGAGAATGGTGAGGTCGCTCTTCATACGCCAAGCTGCTTAAGGATGTCCCTCAGTGCCTTGTCGGTATCCCGAGCCTCGGCCTCGATGGCATCCAGCTCCTCGACGATATCGGCGATAGGCCGGTAGGTCTCGGCGTCGCCGGTATGGATGTAGCGGCTGGGGGAGATGTTGTAGTCATTCTTCTTCAGCTCAGCGTGATCGACGATGCGGCTGAGCTTTTCCTCTTCCTGCCATCCGATGAGGGTCTCGGCGATGTGGGCAATGCCTGCGTCGGGGATGAAGTTTTTCGGATCTCCCTTCTCGAAGATCTGGCTGGCATTGAGGAGGAAGACCCTGCCCTGGCGATCCTGGGGCTTGGCCTTGTTGAGGAAGAGGACGATGCCGGGGGCGGTGGTGTTGTAGAAGAGGTTCTCGGGGAGGTAGAGGACGCTCTCGACAAGGTCGCGGTCGACGAAATACTGGCGGACGCTCTTTTCCTTATTGGTCCCGGCATTGCCGGAGCCACGGGCGGCGGCTCCGGTGTCGAGGATAATGGCGGCGCGGCCGGTCTCATTCATGCTGGCGTGGATGTGCTGAACCCAGCCCCAGTCAGCTGAGGATTTCCCCGGGAATCCCGCGCCAAATGGGAAGCGCTCGAGCTCGTCGTTGTCGTAGTCGGCCTCGGTGAACCAGTCCTGGTTCCACATCGGATTAGCCACAACGCGATCGAAGGTGCGGAGCTTGCCTCGGCTGTCCCTTAACTTGGGGTTCTTGAAGGTATCGCCGATCTCAATCTGACCCTCCATGTCATGGATGATCATGTTCATGCAGGCCATGGCCCAGGTGTCGGCGGTGTATTCTTGGCCGTAGAGCTTGAGCGGGGCGACGGTGCGCTTCTTACCTTTGGTCGCTTCCTCCATGGCAATCTCGCACTTGATAAGCAAGCCGCCGGATCCACAGGTGGGGTCGTAGATGCCCATGCCGGGCTCGGGCTGGAGCACGCGGGACATGATAGTGCCGACCTCGGGTGGAGTATAGAACTCACCGGCGCTCTGACCACCCCCCTCGGCGAACTTGCGGATGAGGTATTCGTAGCTTTTCCCAATGATATCGGCTTCGACATCGTCGAGTCCGAGGCGCTTGGTACTGATCGCTTCGATAAGATTGGAGAGGCGGTCATCGTCGATGTCGCGCTGGCCGTGGGTGGTCGCGTTGAAGTCGACTCGGTCGATGATGCCCTGGAGCGGTGGGTTTTCCTTGGCGATCGCCCGCATGTGGGAGGTGACGCCTTCGCCTATCTTGTCAGAGATCTTGCGGATCACAGACCAGACGGGCTGATCGGGATCTTCGGGAACCAAGGGGAGGAAGAAGCGGACGAGCTTGTGGTCCGCCTTGGCCAGCTGGAAGGCCTTCTTACGTGAGCCGACCTCCTTGGCGATGCGGTTCACCTCATCGTCGAAGACATCACAGAGGCGCTTGGTGAAGATGAGCGGGAGGATGTAGTCCTTGTATTTCGGGGCATCCTTGGCCCCACGGATCGAGGAGGCGGCATTCCAGATCCAAGACTCAAGGGATTTTTCAGTAGTGGATGCCATGGGTATAGGGAAAACGGTGTCTGACAGATAACGGTCAGAGAGGAGGATGACGAGGTGATTTGGAACCTTTTCTGAGTAAGCTTCCCAAGGGATTCCCAAGGATTGGAAAATGGGATCTAGCACCCCGTGCTCCTTTTGCTACCTGATGGCTTGAACGCCACGCATCATCACTTATTCTGAAAAAAATATGTCCGCTGATCCCACCGCTCTCTATTCCCGCAAGAACCCCTTTCCCGCGAAGCTCCGCACCAACCGCAAGCTCACCGGCGCCGGTTCCGCCAAGGACACCCGTCACTTTGAGATCGATCTCGCTGACTCCGGCATCGCCTACGAGGTGGGTGATTCCCTCGGGGTTTTTCCGACCAACAATCCCGCGCTCGTGCAGGAGTTGCTCGGCGTGCTGGGTCTGACAGGCGAGGAGCAGGTGGTTGACACGAACGGCCAGCCCGTCTCCCTCCGCGAGGCACTGACCCGCTTCTATGTTATCACCGAGATGGACAAGAAGCTCCTGGCCGCGATTGCGGAGAAGGACCCGACGGCTTGGAAGTTCACCGCAATGGTCACTCCCGAGGGGAAGGCCGATCTCGACGCCTATCTCTGGGGCCGCGAAGTCATCGATCCCCTGCTGGAATATCCAGCCGCGAAGTTCACCGCCGAGGAGTTCGTCAAGTGCCTGCGCAAGCTCCAGCCCCGCCTCTACTCGATCGCCTCCTCGCAGAAGGCGCACACCACCGAGGTGCATCTGACGGTCGCCGCAGTCCGCTACGAGAGCAACGGCCGCAAGCGCGAGGGCGTCTGCTCCACCTTCCTCTCCGACCGTGCCGACAATGCGCCCGTCCCCGTCTTCGTCCACACGGCAAAGCACTTCCGGGTGCCCGAGGATCCCGCCACGCCGGTCATCATGGTCGGCCCCGGCACCGGCATCGCCCCCTTCATGGCCTTCCTGCAGGAGCGCAAGGCCGCCGGCGCCACCGGTAAGAACTGGCTCTTCTTCGGTGACCAGAAGGCGGCCACCGACTTCCTCTACCGCGCGGAACTCGAGGCCTGGCAGAAGGAGGGCCTCCTGCACAAGCTCTCCACGGCCTTCTCCCGCGATCAGGCCGAGAAGGTCTATGTCCAGCACCGCATGCTGGAGGCCGCTGAGGAGCTCTATGCCTGGCTGGAGCAGGGTGGCTATTTCTACATCTGCGGCGACGCCTCGCGCATGGCCAAGGATGTCGACACCGCCCTGCATCAGGTCGTCGAAAAGGCCGGCGGAAAATCCTCCGAGGAGGCCGCCGCCTACGTCGCGGAGCTGAAGGCTTCGAAGCGCTACCGCAAGGACGTGTACTAGGGGAAGCCTCACTTCCCTTAGTCCATCAGGCTTCTTTCAACCATCCCGTTTATCCCCTTCATCCCTGTGAGTGAATCCCCCAGCCGCCGCGTCCACTTCCTAGGCATCTGCGGCACCGCCATGGGGGCCGTTGCCGCGGGCATGAAGGAACAGGGGTGGATCGTCACGGGTTCGGACAATCAGGCATACCCGCCGATGAGCGATTTCCTCGCCTCGCGCGGGATCGAGCTCTTCTCAGGATTCCTCCCCGAAAACCTTCCGCAGGAGGAGGCGCTGATCGTCGTCGGCAACGCCATCTCGCGCGGCAATCCCGAGGTCGAGGCGGTCCTCAACCGCAAGCTCAACTACGCCTCGCTCCCCGAGGTGCTCCGCGCCCATTTCCTGCGCGGCCGCCACAACATCGTCATCACCGGCACCCACGGGAAGACCACCACGACCTCCATGACGGCGTGGATCCTTGAGCATGCGGGAAAGAATCCCTCCTACCTCATCGGCGGGATCCCCGCGAACCTTGGCCAGGGGGCCTGCCTCCGCGATGCCGAAACCTCGCGTCATTTCGTGATCGAGGGGGACGAGTACGACACCGCCTTCTTCGACAAGCGCTCCAAGTTCCTCCACTACCTCCCCGAGCTTGTCGTGGTGAACAACATCGAGTTCGACCACGCCGACATCTTCGAGAATCTGGATGCCATCAAGCTCAGCTTCCGCAGGCTCCTGAACGTCGTCCCGACCGAAGGGATGGTGCTGGTGAATGCCGACGACGCCAACTGCATCGACGTCTCACGCAACTGCCACGCCCCGATCGTCGAGGTCGGTTTCTCGGAGAATGCCGGCAACCGGATCCTCGAGCCCTGGCAGAAGGAGGGACGCAGCGGCTTCACCCTCTTCGGCGAGAAGTTCGAGATCCCGATGTCGGGCGAGTTCAATATTCGCAACGCCGCCATGGCCGTTTCGGCCGCCCATTTCTACGGCATCCCGACAGCGGTGATCCGCGAGGCCTTGCTCCAGTTCCGCGGCATCAAGCGTCGCCAGGAAGTACGCGGTGTGGTTGGAGGGATCACAATCATCGATGACTTCGGCCATCATCCCACGGCGATCCGACAGACCCTGGAGGGACTCTCCAAGCACTACACCGGCTCCCGTCTCTGGGCTCTCTTCGAACCCCGATCGAACACGACCCGGCGCGCCGTCTTCCAGCAGGAGTTCCCGAAAGCATTCGCCGCCGCCCATGGAGTCGTCATCGGCGAGGTCAACCGCGCGGCCGACCTGAGGCCCGAGGAGCGACTCGATGCGGCGCGTCTTGTCGCCGACCTGCAGAAGGCCGGCAAGCCCGCATTCCACGAACCCTCGGCCGACCGGATCATCGAGCAACTGCGCCCCCAGCTTCAGGAAGGGGATGTCCTCGTGGTGCTGAGCAACGGCGCCTTCGACGGCCTTCATGCCAAGCTCTTGACCGCGCTGGCTTAGGATCACCGTGGTCGGCGACCCTTCCCCGGCCTCAGCAACTGAGCCCCCAGCTTTCTGCGGAAGTGTTTGCAAGGTTGGCGCCATGATTCCACGCTTTTCCACGCCCGAATCCCCATGAACGACCAGCCAGCTTCCCTCTCGATTCCCGAACTTCAGGAGCGCATCCGTGCCTTTCGCGACGAGCGGGACTGGATGCAGTTTCACAACCACAAGGACATGGCCGCCGCGCTTGCAATCGAGGCCTCGGAGCTCCAGGAGCTCTTTCTCTGGAAGAACAGAGGGGAAGTCCAGGAAGTAGCCGCCACCAGGCAGGAGCGTCTCCGCGAAGAGCTTGCCGATGTGGCTGTCTACCTGCTGGAACTGGCCGACAATCTCGGCATCGACCTCTCCGAGGCCATCCTCTCCAAGCTCGCGAAGAACGCCCTGAAATATCCGGTCGAAAAATCCAAAGGCTCCAACGCCAAATACACCGAACTCTAGGGAAGCGCTGATGAAATCGCATAGAGTCCGCTGCGGGATAACCCGGTAGTTATTCACAGCTGGTCATTCTCCCCTCTCAAACGGCAAATGCCCGCCGAGGCAGATTTTATCGTATGTTACGGTTTCGTCACCGTCTCTCAGCCCGATAGACGCTTGAACAGAGTATGTTCCACGCCGCCGCCCCTCTTTTCTGAAGTAAGAAGTGGGCGATGGACCCTTTCACCATGTCCTGTTCCACGTTGGGAACTGCAAAGCAGAACCGGTATTTCCATCAAGTTATTCACAACCCGTGAACAGGAGCTGACAGGGGCTGATAAGGGCCCGGTCTAAAAATACCCGCCGGTCGCACGTTCGTTCTTGCTGCCACACACTGGGCATACGAGCAGTTCGGCGGTGCTCGTGTCGGTGTGGCGTGTTCCGCAGATCCGGCAGAAAATACGATCCCTGGCGATGGTGTTGGCATGGTGCTTCCGGATCATTTCATAGCCGATCCAGAGGATCAGGATGCCGACGAGCGAGAGCACCAGATAGAGGCAGACAAACCAGGAAAGCGTGATCTGGATCATGGAGTCGGTTTGGCTTTGGCCTGGGATTTAGGCTCCGCAGCTTCCCAAGGGATGAGGACGCGTCCCCACGAGAGGGTCTCCGCGGGCTGAAAGCGGCTGGCCATGATCCATGCGCGTCCGGATTCGTCGACTTCGGCATTACCCGATGAATCGGTCAGGGTGCAATGCATCGGGAATCCTTCGGGGCCGACCGCCACCTGATAGAGCGAGGGTTTTGTCCCGCTCATTCCCGGCGGGAGGGAAGGGAGCGTTGCGCCGGTTCCCTCGGGGCGCCGTGCCGCAAGCTCATCAAGCCAGCGGATACGGGGGGGCGCAGCGGCGACGGGGGTGGGAGCAATCGGTGACGGCGAGCTCCTCCGCAAGGCGCCACCCTCGGCCGTCCCAGCGGACTTGGGCGAAGTGAATGACGAGGGGGGGATGGGTGGTTCCATCTGTTGCACACCAATTTCCGGGAGCGGGAGAAGGGGCGGGGGGGGCTCCTCATAGCTCGGACGGTATTTGAGGGGAGGGGGAGGCGGGAGCGCCGAAGCCGTGGCGCGTCCCGGGGCAAAGAGCGCCGGGTCGTTGCCGTCAAGCCATGCCCCGAGCTGGCGGGCACTGGCCGAATCAGGCGGCAGGAAATAGAATCGGGGAGCGAGCGCCAACTTGGCGGAAGGAGCCTCGTAGCTGATCGAGAAGATCACGACGATGGCTGTCTGGATCAACGCCGCCAGCAGGATGCAGAGCGGAAGGGTCAACCTGGGGGCCTGTCTGATCGGCCACTCGAAAAGGAGCTGGGCCAACTCCCCCAACTCGCGAGGCGAGGTCGGAACCTTCGGCAGCCTGGGAAGCTCGAGGCTCATGATCCCCCGGAGCCGCTGGCCAGAACCACGGTGTAGCCGCAATCGGCTCCGATCGTCATGATCCGCAGCAGCAGGTCATAGGGGGCCAACCGGTCGGCCTTGATGATGAGGCTGCCGGCGCGCCGGCCTTTCCTGAGTGCCGACTCGAGCTGTGCAGGCGTCACCACCTGCCCGTCATGGTAGATCTGGGGAAGCGGGGCCCCGGTCACGCTCACCACCTGCGGATCGTGCTGCGGCAGCAACAGGAAGGGGGAGTCGGGAACTTTCAGTTCGATGCCGGGCTGTAGCGTGAAGTAGCCCCCCAGCAGCAGGAAAAAGACAAGACTCAGGAGCGTGCCGAGCGTGGGCGCCATCAGGAGGTAGGGCCCCTCGGCCCCCTTGCAGCGCGGAAGCCTCATCAGTCGTTCCGGTAATCGGCGAGGAGGTTCACGATCTCGATGCCGGCCCTTTCCATGTCATGGATGATGTCGTTGACCCGCGAGACCAGATAGCTGTGCCCGAGCAGGGCGGGAATGGCGACCCCGAGGCCGGAGGCCGCGTTCAGCAGGCTCTGGTAGACACCGTGGGAAAGTTCGGCGGCCGTGGCATAGCCGCCGTGGGCGGAGAGAACGAGGAAGGCATCAAGCAGGCCGAGTAGCGTCCCGAGCAGGCCGACCAGCGGCGTGACGTAGGCAAGGGAGGCGAGGATGGGGAGATTGCGTTCCAGTTTGGGGATCTCAAGCAACGCGGCGTCCCTGGCGATCGACTGGAGCACGGCGCGCTCTTCCTTGGGATGAAGGAGTGCCGCCTGAAGGACCCGGGCGACGGGACCCGGGCTGGCCGAACTCTCCGCCAGAGCCTCGTCCAGGCGACCGTTGCGGATCAGCAGCGAGAGGCCGCCGAGCAGTTCCCCGACCCTGATGGAGGCCTTGTGGAAAAAGAGCAGGCGTTCGAAGAAGACCCCCAGCGCGACCACGCTGCAGAGGAGGATGATCCACATGAGCGGGCCGCCTTTTTGCATGATTTCAAGCATGGAAGGGAGATTAGAGGGGGAAGGCTCGGGCCGTCGAGCGTCGACAACCGCCCCGGTCAAAGGAAGTTCCCAAGGCAATCCTTCCGTTCCCGCCCCTCTTTCGTCTTTCAAGACCGCTCCTTTTCCCTGCATCATTTGGCCCCCGATGACCGCCGCCCAACTTTCCGACACCCAGAATCTGCCCGATGACCGGCAGATTCCGATCGATCGCGTCGGGGTCAAGGACCTCCGCTACCCGATCCGTGTCCGCGACAAGAACCACAGCGAGCAGGCGACGATCGCCACGGTGCAGCTGACGGTCGACCTTCCCCACCATTTCAAGGGAACCCACATGAGCCGCTTCGTCGAGGCGCTCAATTCGCACGGGCCGGTGCTCCATGTCCGCAACATCCGCGACATCCTGGTCCAGCTGAGCGAACGGCTTGAGAGCGACCAGGCGCACGTCGACTTCGAGTTTCCCTACTTCATCGAGAAGCCTGCCCCCGTCACGGGTGCCGTGGGCCTGCTCGACTACACCGTGCGCTTCAGCGCCACGCTTGCGGGCGGACCGAAGGGAAAGGCCGACTTCGTCGTCACCGTGGTCGTCCCTGTCACGACCCTCTGTCCCTGCTCCAAGGCAATCAGCGAGTCGGGCGCGCACAATCAGCGCGGTCACGTGACCTACTCGGTGCGCTGCGCCAAGCCGATGTGGATCGAGGAGATGATCCGGCTGGTGGAGGACTCGGCCAGCTCCGAGCTCTACAGCCTGCTCAAGCGCCCCGATGAGAAGTTCGTGACCGAGCGCGCCTACGCCAATCCGGTCTTCGTGGAGGACCTCGTCCGCAATGTCGCCGCCCTCTCCGAGAAGGATCCCAACATCCTCTGGTACCGCGTGGAGGCGGAGAACTTCGAGTCGATCCACAACCACAACGCCTACGCCCTGGTCGAGCGGAAGGGCGCTCGGGATCTCGATCCGAGCTGATCATCCGGGAGGGATCCATGGAACGCCTCGCCCTTCTTGCCGCGACCCTCTGCTACCTCTTCGGGTTCGGCCACACGCTTTTCGTCCTCGGGTCGGGCCGGTTTCATCCGGGCCGGTTCAATGTCCTTGCCGTGGCCCTCGGTGCCGCGGCCCAGGGATGGTATCTCTCCATGCGGGGCGCGGCGGAGCATTCCTGCCCGATCGGGAATCTCTCCGAGACGCTCGTCTTCCTCTCCTGGTCGATCGCCCTGATCTATCTGGTCATCGGGCCCGCCTACCGCCTCTCCCTCATGGGGGCCTTCACCTCACCGCTCCTGCTGCTACTCCAGATCGCGGCACTTCTTCTGCCTCGCGAAGTTCGGCCGGTCTTCCTGCGCCCCAATCCCTGGGTCGAGGCCCATGCGGCCCTCTCGCTGGTGGCATTCGGTGCCTTCGGCCTCGCCTGCGTGGCGGGACTCATGTTCCTGGTGCAGGAGCGGCAGCTCAAGTCGCGCCGCCCCGCGCCGATCTTCCACCATCTTCCGCCGATCAGCGCACTTTCGGAGGCCATCCTCCGCCTGCTGTGGGCGGGGTTCCTGCTGCTGACCCTGAGCTTTGCCGCCGGGTGGCTGGCCCACGTCCCGATTGCCGGAGTGAAGTTCTGGTTTTCCCTGCTGATCTGGGTGCTCTACGCGGGTCTTCTTCTCGGAGCGAAGAAGGGCCTTGTTACCGGACGCCGCAAGGCGCTGGGCGCCGCCCTGACCTTCCTGCTTGTCCTGATCCTGCTACCCGTCATCCAGCATCTCTCGACCCGATGAACATCCTCTGCGCCGGCCTCAACCACCGCACCGCCCATCTCGATGTGCGGGAGCGGTTCGCCGTGCGCGAATCGGAGATGGCCGAGGTGCTCGGGCGCGTCCGCGGCATCGACGGGGTGTCGGGCGCGGTGATGCTCTCGACCTGCAACCGCGTCGAACTCTACGCCGCCAGCCTCTGCCCGCTGCGCGCGCTCGACGGGTTCCGCTCCATCCTGGCTGAGAGGGCAGGCCTGGAGGCCCCCCTCTACCATCACGACACACCCCGGGCGGTGCGCCATCTCTTCCGCGTGGCAAGCGGCCTCGACTCGATGGTGATCGGCGAGACCGAGATCCTGGGCCAGGTGAAGAAGGCCTATTCGGTGGCCGCCGATGCGGGCGCCGCCACGCGGCCGCTTCACAAGCTCTTCCAGCACGCCTTCCGCGTCGCCAAGTCGGTGCGTACCGAGACCCAGATCACGAGCGGCCCGACCTCCGTCGGATCGGTCGCGGTGGAACTGGCGGGGAAGATCTTCGGATCGCTGGAGGGACGCCGCGTCATGATCCTCGGCGCCGGGGAGATCAGCGAGCGCACCGCGCGCAGCCTCCAGTCCCGAGGCGTGCGCAGCATGATCGTTTCCAACCGGACCTACGAACGGGCCGCCGCGCTTGCGGCCGAGATCGGCGGGATGGCGCTGCACTTCGACCATTGGGAAAAGGCCTTCGCCGACATCGACATCCTGATCACCTCGACCAACGCCCCCCACATGATCCTCACCCCGGAGAAGCTTGCCCCGCTCATGCGCCTGCGTGGCGGCGCGCCCCTCTTCGTGATCGACCTGGCCGTGCCCCGCGATGCCGATCCCGCAATCAACGACCTCGACGGCGTCTTTCTTTACGACATCGACAGCCTCGAGCAGATCGCCTCGGAGTCCCTGACCGTCCGCCGCAAGGAGGTCGACCGCTGCGAATCGCTCATCGAGGAGCACGTGGGGGGATTCATCGGCTGGTTGCGCTCCATCCACTCGCCGGAGGGCCGGCACCTCACACCATGAAGCCTCTCATCCTGGGAACCCGCGGCAGTGACCTCGCGCTGGCGCAAAGCAAGCTGGTCAGGGAGGCCTTGGAAGCCGCCCATCCTGGTCTCTTCATCCAACAGAGGATCATCACGACCACCGGCGATGCCCGCACCGCCATGCCCCTGCACGAACCCACCGCCGAGGGGGCGGGTCTCTTCACCAAGCAGCTCGAGGAGGCGCTCCTGCACGGCGAGATCGACCTGGCCGTCCACAGCCTCAAGGACCTCCCGGTGGAGACGCCTACGGGCCTCGTCCTGGCCGCCATCCTTCCGAGGGCTCCCGTCGATGATCTGCTGATCTCGCGCCACGCCGGGGGACTGGCGGGCCTTCCCCCCGGAGCGACGGTCGGCACGAGCAGCCCCCGCCGCGCCCTGCTACTCCAGGCACGCCGCCCCGATCTCGCGATCGTTCCCATCCGTGGAAATGTCCCGACACGCCTCTCGAAGGTGGCCGGCAGTGCAGGCTACGACGCCACCCTGCTTGCCGCGGCGGGACTCCGCCGCCTCGGTCACGATCTTTCCACCGGGGAATTGCGGATCGAGGGGCTTAGTCTCTCACTCGAAGTGCTCGACTGGATGCTTCCGGCCCCCGGCCAGGGAGCGATTGCCGTGGAGACGCGCGCCGGCGACCGCGCCGTGGAACTGCTCCGCCCTCTGCACGACGCCACGACGGCGCGTTGCGTCGAGGCGGAGCGCCTTGTCCTGAAATATCTCGGCGGCGGCTGCCATCTCGCCCTCGGCTCCCTGGCGACCGAACGCAACGGCATCCTCTCCCTGAGCGGCGTCTATGTGGCGGATCAGCACGCCACCCCGATCTCCCCCCGCACCGGCCGCGCCGAGGCGGCCACACCGGCCGAAGCCGCACGACGCGTCGCCGACCAACTCCTCGCCAACTGACCTTCCCATGACGAAAAAATCCTCCAAGAAAACCGCCGCGTCGCCGGCAGACGCGGGCGACAAGCCCGCGCAGGGCATCTGTCACCTCGTTGGCGCAGGCCCGGGCGATCCGGGGCTCCTCACCCTGAAGGGCCGCGAATGCCTCGAGCAGGCCGAGGTGGTGATCTACGATTATCTCTCCAATGCGGAACTCCTGCGCCACGTCCCTGCCGGCGTGGAGATCATCTATGCGGGCAAGACAGCGGGACGCCACGCCCTCAAGCAGGAGGAGACCAATGCCCTGCTCGTGAAGCACACGGCCGCAGGCAAGCGGGTCGTCCGCCTCAAAGGAGGCGATCCCTTCCTCTTCGGCCGCGGAGGCGAGGAAGCCCAGGAACTCGCGGCGGCGGGCCTCCGCTTCGAGATCGTCCCGGGCGTCACCTCGGCGATCGGCGGCCTTGCCTATGCGGGCATCCCGGTGACCCACCGCGCCAGCAATGCCGTCCTGACGATCTTCACCGGCCACGAGGAACCGGGCAAGGAGACCTCGGGCATCGATTACAGGGCGATCGCCACCGCACCCGGCACCAAGGTGATGCTCATGGGCGTCGAACGCCTCGGGCCGATCACGGAACAGCTTGCCGCCGCGGGAATGCCGGCGGGAACGCCCGTGGCGCTGGTCCGCTGGGCGACCACGGGCCGCCATCAAACGCTCACCGGCACACTCGGCACCATCGCGGCATTGGCCCTCGAGAAAGAGTTCAAGGCCCCCGCGATCGCCGTCTTCGGCGACGTGGTGAAGCTCCGGGAGACCCTGAACTGGTTCGAGAGCCGCCCTCTCTTCGGGAAGCGGATCGCCGTCACACGCACGCGCCAGCAGGCCGGCGGTCTCCTCGCCCAACTTCGCGGGATGGGAGCCGATGCCTACGAGCTTCCGACGATCCGGATCGAGCCCCCGGCCGAGAAGACAGCCTTCGTCGAGGCGTTGGCCGATGTCCGCACCTACGACTGGATCGTCTTCACCAGCCCCAACGGTGTGGAGGCGTTCTTCAACGCCTTCTACGCCGCCCACGAGGATGCGCGCGATCTCGGCGGCGCCCGGATTGCCGTCATCGGGAACGGCACCGCCAGGAAGGTCCGCGAATACCGCTTCGCCGTCGACCTGATCCCGAAGGAATTCGTCGCCGAGTCGCTTCTGGAGGAGTTCAAGGAGATGAACGTGGAGCATCTCAAGATGCTCCTTCCCCGCGCGGCCGGCGCCCGGGAGATGCTGGCCGTGGAGCTCGAGAAGCTCGGGGCCATCGTCGACGACGTGCCGGTCTACCGGACCGTTCCCGAAACCGGCGATGTCTCAGGCGGCATCCGCCGCTTCCGCGAGGAGGGGGCCGACATGATCACCTTCACCAGCGCCTCGACGGCCGACCACTTCATGGCCCTCAACCTCCCCCTTCCGAAGGGTCTCGCCACCGCCAGCATCGGGCCCGTGACCTCGGAGGAGATGCGGAAGCTCGGCCTTCCCGTTGATCTGGAGGCCCCGCAACACGACATTCCCGGCCTCGTGCAGGCGATCAGCACCTTTTACGCGTCAAGCAAGTAAACATAGGGGGTGGACCGCATTTTGGTGGCGCGAAGCACCCCCCGGCCTTAAAAAGGAGGTAGAAAGACAAGCCCATGCAAATCCACATCAGTCCCCGTCACGTTCAGCTCACCGCCGCCATCCACGCCCATGTGGCCGAGAAGGTGGCCCATCTTGAGGAATACACGGACAACATCCTGGCCGCCCATGTCGTCCTTCTCTTCGACGAGCACCGCTCCAAGAAGAAGGACTATCAAGTGAAGATCCACATCGCCCTTCCCGGCCCCGACCTCCACGCCGAAGACGCGGAGGATGACCTCTACTCCGCCATCGACCTCTGCATTCACAAGATCGTGGCCCAGCTCCGCAAGCGGAAGACCAAGGTCAAGGAGAAGGCGAAACACAAGGTACGCGTGGCACGCGAGGTCGAACGCCGCGGCTACCGCCGCTAGGCTCCCGGGACGGGTTGATGGAGTCCGAGTACAAAGTCAGGCTGGAGGCCTTCGAGGGCCCCCTCGACCTGTTGCTCTACCTCGTCAAGAAGGACGAGGTGGACATTTACGACATCTCCATCGAGAGGATCACCCAGCAGTACCTTTCCTACCTCGAGACCTTCGAGGTCCTCCACATCGAGGTGGCCGGCGAGTTCCTCGTCATGGCCGCCAACCTTCTCTACATCAAGAGCCGCACCCTGCTTCCCAAGGACCAGCAGATGCCCGAGGAGGAAGCCGAGGAGGATGATCCCCGCTGGGAACTCATCCGGCAGCTCATCGAGTACCGGAAGTTCAAGGAGGCGGCCGCCCACCTCCGCGACAAGGAGGAACTGCAGGCCGCCCTCTTCCCGCGTGCCGTCTCGCTGGATCCGGCCCACGCCCCGATCCTGGACGACACCATGATGCTCGGCGACGTCGGCATCTTCGACCTGATCAACGCCTTCCAGCGGGCCCTCAAGCGCCTTCCCGCCGAGGAGAAGACCGGGGAGATCAGGGAAGAGGTCTTCACCGTCACCGACCGGATCAATCACCTCATGCGGATCGTGGATCGCGGTGTTTCGATGCGCTTCGAGGAGCTTTTCGGCGAGGCCTCCACCCGTTCCGAGCTTGTGGTCACCTTCCTCGCGATCCTGGAACTCATCCGGATGAAACAATTCCGCGTGCGTCAGGAGGAACAATTCGGTGAAATCTGGCTCGATCGCACCCTGGAGGGCGAGGAAGAGCCGCAGGAACAGGAAGCCGCCCAGGAATCATTACAGGAATCCCCATGAGCAAGAAATCCCGCAAGAAGCAGAAGGCAGAGGAACTCCCCGCAGAGGCGGCCGTTCAGGATCCCGTGGAAACGGCGGATCAGGAATCAGCCGAAGTGGAGGTTTCCGAAGAGACCATCGAGACCGCGGTGGAAGTCAGGGACGAAAGCAGCGAGGAATCCGGCGTTGAAGGTGAAGAGCAAGGCGAAGACCAAGGAAAAGGTGCCGAGGGGGAAGCCGTCGAATCCGAGACGTCCGATGTCCCCGAAGCTGTCACCGAGGAGGCTCTCCATGGCTCCGTTCCCGCGGGCGAAGTGCCCCCCCTCTCCCATGTGATCGAGGCGATCCTCTTCGCATCCCAGAAAGCCGTCACCCCGAAGGAACTCGTCACCCATCTCAAGGGCGCCGCCACCGCGGAGCCGGAATCGGTGGCCGCCGCCTTCGCCAAGATCAAGGAAGCCGATATCCGAGAGGCGCTTGTCGAGCTTCAGGCCGAGGTCGCCGCCTCGGGCCGCGCCTATCAGGTGCGGGAGACCGCCACGGGCTGGCTCCTCTCCAGCGCGCCGGGCTACGCTCCCTGGCTCCGCGCGCTCTATCCCGAGGCGAAGCCCACCAGACTCAGCCCTTCGGCCCTCGAGACCCTTGCGATCATCGCCTACCGCCAGCCGATCGCCCGCGCCGACATGGAGGCCGTGCGCGGCGTCTCCGTCGACGGCGTCATGCAGACGCTCCTCGACCGGGGTCTGGTGAAGATCGCGGGCCGCGCCGAAGTGGCGGGCCGTCCGCTGCTCTACGCGACCACGCAGTACTTCCTCGATCATTTCGGCCTGCGTCATCTCGACGAGCTGCCGAATGCCTCCGAACTCCGTCATATCCCCCTTCCCAAGGCGACCCCCGAACCGGGAGCCGCCGGGCCCTCCGATGACTCCACGCCCGAGCTTCCCGGCGTCACGGAAGAATCCGCGGTGGAAGCCTCGGGAGAACTATCCGGGGAAACTTCCGAATCCGTTCCCGAGACCGTCGAGGTGACCGAGATCATCGAAGTCCGCGAATCGGTGGTCTTTGAGGAGGTGGCCTTCGATCCCGAGGAACCGGCATCCGACTCCGAGGAGAGCCTGCCGGAATCCGGAGAGGAAAAGTAATCCCTCATGGAGGATCTCCGGCAACTCCGCGACGCGATCGACACGATCGACGGGAAACTGCTCGCCCTCCTCAACGACAGGGCGCGTCTGGCGCAGGAAATCGGCCGCATCAAGGAGCGCAACGGACGCCCCGTCTACGCGCCCGAGCGCGCCGAGCAGCTGATGAGGCGGCTTGCGGAGAAGAGCACCGGCCCGCTCGACGCCGCCGCGATCCGGGCAATCTACATCGAGATCATGTCGGCCTCCCTCGCGCTCGAGAAGGAGATGCTCATCGCCTGCGAGGGTTCGGTCGGCGGCAGGACCCATTTCGCGGCCAAGCAGCAGTTCGGCTCTTCCGTCCGCTACGCCTTCCATCCCGGAAGCGGGGAACTCTTGAATGCCGTGAAGTCTGGCAAGGCCGACTGCGCCGTCATTCCGCTGGGTGACGTCGGGCCTGACTTCGCCGTGCTGGAGGCTCTGTGGAACGGGGATCTCTTCATCACCGCACAGGTCCTTCCCGGCGGCGAAGAGAGCGGGGTCGGAAGTTCCCGATACCTCGTCCTTGGCACTTCGCCGAACACCCCGTCCGGCCGCGACCAGAGCGCCCTGCTCCTCCACCTCGGAGAGGAGGCAACACCCGATCAGGCGATCGCCCTGCTCCGAGAGGCTGGCCTCCATCCCCTCTTCCTTCACTCCCATCCCGGCTCCTCGGGACTTCGTCTCTTTGTCGAGACGGCGGGTCACGCCGACGATCCGGCACTGCAATCCTTCCTTGATTCCCTCAACTCCACCGGGATCACCGCCAAGCCTTGCGGCAGTTATCCCGCACTCTACTGACACTCCTTTTTCCACCGTGAGCACTCAACCCACCGTCACCGTCAGTGTCGCCTGCTTCGACCGTGAGGTCTGGATCCATGTCGAGGGGAGGGGCAACTTCCAGGGAAGCGCCCCGCTCAAGAAATTCGTCCAGGCGATGATCCTCAGGGGATACCGCGAGTTCGTGGTCGACCTCGCGGCCTGCGACCACATGGATTCCACCTTCATGGGGACCCTTACCGGCATCTCCCAGAATCTCCGCGAGCTGGGCCAGGGATCGCTCCGGACGCTCAACGTCAGCCCGCGCAATGTCGAGTTGTTCGAGAATCTGGGGCTCGACATGCTCTTCGGCGTGGAGCCCGCAGGGGAAGTCCCCGTGAGCCCCGCCGAGCAGGGTGCCAAGCTTCTCCAGCTTCCCATGGAGGCCGGGCCGGAGCGCGATGTCGTCCTCTCCGCCCACGAGGCGCTGATAGCGGCCAATCCCACCAACGCCGAGCGCTTTCGGGATGTCCTCGCCTACCTCAAGTCAGGCGAACCCTCGGACTCCTGACCAGAGTCACCCCGACTATCCTTCGAGGTCGCAGGCTGGCATTCCTGCCGTGGAGGGTGCATGATGAATGGCCATGAAGCTTGCCCTGATCGAGTCCATCATCATCGCCATCATGTTGGTGGCCGTGATCACTCTGGGGTTTGTCGTCTTCGGATCGCGGCGAAGGGTGGGTCAGCTTAAGAGAAGCTCCGCCGAAATCACCCAGGAGGAGCGGCGTGTCTTTGATTTTCTCCACGGCCTCGGAGCCGCCTTCTCCGAGGGTGTGCCGGCGGGGGAACTTCACCGCCTCATCGTCGAGGGTGCAGAACACATCCTGAAAGCGGGCGGCGGGGCGCTTTACCTGACCGACCGCACCGGAGAGAACCTGCTTCCGGCGTTCCTCACGAAGGGGTGCCCCCCGCTGGTGATCCTCCCGCCCAACCTCGCCGCAGGGGAGGATTCCTCGGCGGGTTCCGTCGAGAGCTATCTCCGGCTCCATGCGGTTCCGCTCGGCAAGGGCCTCGTCGGTGAGGCGGGCAACTGGAGCAATCCCCGCTTCCTGAGGAGGAAAACCGACCTACCCGCAGAACTCGTCGCACAGGGGCTCGGCTCCCTCGTGATCGGCCCCCTCCATTACCGGCAGAAACTCCTCGGCGTGCTCGCCCTCTGCAGGGGACCCGGTCAGGATCCCTTCAGCGACACGAAGCTGGAACTCTTCCAGGCCATCCTGGAGCAGTCGGCCTTTGCCCTCTTCAACCAGGCCATCCATCTGGCAGCCGGTGAAAAACACGCGCTCGACCGCGATCTCCAGATTGCCAGGGAGATCCAGAAGATCCTCCTCCCTTCCGATGCCCCCGAACTCGCGGGATACGAGCTCGGCGGACTGAATCTCCCGGCGCGCACGCTCAGCGGTGACTACTTTGACTTCCTGCCCATTGACGACGACCACATCGGCATCGCCATCGCCGATGTCTCGGGCAAGGGCGTTCCCGCCTCCCTCATCATGGCGATGTGCCGGAGTGCCCTTCGGAGTCACTCGCGCGGCGAACTCTCGCCGGCGAGCGTGCTGAGAAACGTCAACAGGCAGCTCTATCCCGACATGAAGGAGGACATGTTCATCAGCATGGCCTATGTCGTGCTGAACAGGCACACCGGCGAGGCGCTTCTTGCGCGGGCCGGTCACGATGCCCCGCTGATCTTCCGCGCCGCCACCGGCGGGGTCGAATGCCTCAACCCCAAGGGAATGGCCGTCGGCATCGACAGTGGCGGGGTCTTCGACAGGTTCTGCGCCGATTTCCCCTTCCGCTTCGGACCGGGAGACCTGCTCCTTCTCTACACCGACGGCATCACCGAGGCGCTGGATGCAGGGGGCGATGAGTTCGGCGTGCAGAGGCTCGAGACCGAGCTCCGCGATCATCCCGGCGAAGGGGCCAATGAAACCCTCCACCGGCTGGCACGTTCCGTCCGCTCCTTCGTGGGGAACCAACCCCAGCATGACGACATCACTTTGATTGCCCTCCGCAAGACCTCCGCTTCATAATCAACCCAACCTTCGATGACAAAATCACATTCCAATCACGGGCAGGAGTCCGAACAGAACTCCGCCGATCAGACCGCCGCAAACGGGGCGGTAGCCGCGCAGGAAGCACAGAGCCAGGAGACCCCCCCACCGGCTCCCGAACCGATCGACGAGACCGCGGCGCTCAAGGCCGAAGCCGACCGCTACCGCGACCAGGCGCTCCGGGCCGCAGCCGATCTGGAGAATTTCCGCAAACGCATGATCCGAGAGAAGGAGGAGGCCATCCGCTTCGCCAACTCCGGAATCCTCGAGAAGCTGCTTCCGATCCTCGACAACTTCGAGCTCGGCCTTGATGCCGCGCGCGGCGATACAGCCACCCCGGGGACAAAGGGTATCGTCGACGGATTCTCGATGGTGCACCGGCAGCTCGGCGATTTCCTTGTCTCCAGCGGCCTCCAGCCGATCGATGCGGTCGGGCAGCCCTTCGACCCGAAACTCCACGAGGCACTCGCTCATGAAACGGACGCTTCTCAGGAAGACGGGATCGTCCTCCGCCAGATGCGCCGCGGCTACCGGCTCGCCGACAGGCTGATCCGTCCCTCCAGCGTCATCGTCAACAAGCTGGCCTGACCAGTCGCCGGGCCCCAATCGTCATGTCAAAGAGGTGTTACTACGAGGTGCTGCAGGTCACCCGGACCGTCGAGTTCGAGGAGATCAAACGCTCCTACCGCAAGCTGGCCGTCAAGCATCACCCTGACAAGAATCCCGGCGACCCGTCCGCCGAGGAGCGCTTCCGCGAGCTTGCCGAGGCCTACGATATCCTTGGCGATCAGGAAAAACGAGCGACCTACGACCGCTACGGCCACGCCGCATTCCAGGGAGGAGCGGCGGGCGGCGGGACGCACGATCCCTTCGACCTGTTCCGCGAGATGTTCGGCGCCTCGGGTGGCGGCGGCGGGATCTTCGACCATTTCTTCGGCGGAGGCGGAGGGGCCCAGGATGGACGTGGTTCCGACCTGCGCTACGACCTGCGCATCACCCTCGAAGAGGCCTTCAAGGGGTGTGAGAAAGAGATTGAACTCCGCAAGCTTCACTCCTGCGACGATTGCGAAGGATCCGGTGCCGCCAAGGGGGCCAAGGTCTCGACCTGCTCCCTTTGCCGCGGACGCGGTCAGGTGGTCGCCTCGCGCGGCTTCTTCCAGGTCGCCCAGCCCTGCCCCCAGTGTCATGGAGCAGGGAAGACCATCGACAAGCCGTGCAAAAAATGCCGGGGCGAAGGTCGTGCCGAGCAGACCAGCCGGATCAAGCTCAACATTCCTCCGGGCATCGACGAAGGCTCGCGACTCCGCTCCTCCGGTGCCGGCGAGGCCGGAACCCGGGGCGGCGGGAACGGAGACCTCTACGTGGTCATCCACATCGCCGAACATCCCATCTTCTCGCGCGAGGGAACCGATCTCTTCTGCAAGATCCCGATCCCCTTCGCGGTTGCCGCCTTGGGCGGAGAAGTGGAGGTGCCCACCCTCGCGGGTCCCGTCAAGATGAAGATCCCGGCTGGAACTCAGGGAGGAAGCGATTTCAGGGTCAAATCCCACGGCATGCCGCGCCTCCAGAGCCATGCCAAGGGGGATCTCCATGTCCATCTTGAGGTCGAGGTTCCCACCAAGCTGAACGCCGAACAGCGCAAGGCGCTGGAAACCTTCGCGGAACTCTGCGGCGAGGAGAACACCCCGATCCACCGTAGCTTCACCGAACGCCTTAAGGACCTGTTTGCTTGAAGCGGGCGTAAACCAACATCACCCCGTTCACGGTCACGCTCCCCTGGCCCCAGATTCAGATTTTGCTTCGCCCTCCAATCACATCGCCATCAATCCGCCCTCCGATTTCTGATCGCTGAATTCTTCCCCTGCTAACAGCCCCAGACTCAGCCGCGAAACACCTTCCCTGAACTTCCACCTCCTAACACCTGGCTCCTATTTATGACCCGCAAAGGCATCGTTCTCGCCGGAGGCACCGGCTCCCGTCTCCACCCCCTGACCATGGCAGTGAGCAAGCAGCTCATGCCGGTCTACGACAAGCCGATGATCTACTACCCGATCTCGGTTCTCATGCTGGCCGGGATCCGCGAGATCCTGATCATCTCCACGCCCCATGATCTGCCTGCCTTCCGCCGTCTGCTCGGGGACGGATCCCGCTACGGGGTTCGCTTCGAGTATGCCGAGCAACCCTCTCCAGACGGCCTTGCTCAGGCTTTCCTGATCGGCGCCGAGTTCCTTGCGGGATCGCCAGCCGCACTCGTGCTGGGGGATAACCTCTTCTACGGACACGATTTCACCGACATCCTTGCCGCGGCCGATCAGGAGATGGAATTCGCCACCGTCTTCGGATACGAAGTGGCTGATCCCTCCGCTTATGGTGTCGTGGAGTTCGATGCCTCAGGCAAGGCGATCTCCCTGGAGGAAAAGCCGGCGCATCCCAAAAGCAACTACGCCGTGCCCGGGCTCTATTTCTACAGCGGCGATGTGGTGGAGATGGCCCGCGCGCTGAAGCCCTCTCCGCGCGGGGAACTCGAGATCACCGATCTGAACCGACTCTATCTGGATGCCGACCGCCTTCGCGTCCAGAAGTTGGGCCGAGGGACGGCATGGCTTGACACCGGAACCCATGAGTCCCTGCTCGAGGCGGCGGACTTCGTGCGTGCGATTCAGAACCGCCAAGGCCTCCGAATCGCCTGCCTCGAAGAGATCGGTCTCCAGATGGGATTCCTCGATGAAGCAGCATTCGAGCGGGCTCTTGAACCTCTCGGCAAATCGACCTACGGCTCCTACCTGCGTGAAGTCCTCAAGCGCCGGAAGAGGTAGCTCTCTGCATCGCGCCAGACAATTCGCTCATTTGATTAGATAGATGCAAAAGTTATCCACCAAAATCCACGATGCCTACCTGCTGAAGCCGAAAGTCTTCGGCGATGCCCGTGGCTTCTTCCTCGAGTCTTGGAACAAGCAGACATTCCGCGAACTTGTCGGCGATTTCGATTTCGTTCAGGACAACCACTCCCGCTCCGCCAAGCACGTTCTTCGCGGGCTTCATTACCAGGCAGGGGATGCCGCGCAGGGAAAGCTCGTCTGGGTGACATCCGGCACGGTGTTCGACGTGATCGTGGATCTGCGGAAAAGCTCCCCGACCTACGGTGCCTGGGACGGCTATTACCTCACGGCGGATGCTCATGAGCGGCTCTGGGTTCCACCCGGATGTGCCCACGGGTTTCTGGTGGTCAGTGACACGGCTGACTTCCATTACAAGGTGACTTCACTCTACGCCCCTGCCGCCGAGCGTTCCCTCAGATGGGACGATAGGGAGCTCGGCATCACCTGGCCCGTCGAGATCGGCATCACGCCGCTCGTCTCTGCCAAGGATGCTGTGGCGGCCACCTTCGCCGAATGTGAGAAGTATGATTAGAGCGTTTTTGATTGAGATGTAGTCAAAGGATTTGCGGAAGCCTTGGGGTGGTGGGCGCCATGCGATTTAATCAGCGCTTCCCCAGGTAATACCATTGACGCGATTAGTCTGGTGGAATTGGCGAAGGGATTTTGGTGATGGGCGAGGCAACATCGAGTGACGGGAGGCACGATGAAGCCTGTGCGACGCACAGCCCTTCAGGGCGAGGCCATCGGGGATGGCGAGGCAATACAGGTCCTTGGGAAAGGCCTGGATAGATCCCGCAAAGGGGGGATCCGAACGGGCGAGCCGCGCATGGTGCGAGCGAGCACAAACGGGCGCGGTAGCCTGCGGCGCATGCCGCAGCCTCGAAGAGGTGGCAACGTCCGCCGAACGCCAAAAGAACCAGCTGATTCTACCGGAATAAGAGTGGAGATGGTATAAGGGTCTGGTGATGTGCGTGGGCAGGTGGCGTGTTGACATCAAGATGGCCGATTCTTCTGTCTGTTCCACCTGGTCTTTCCGGCCCGGCCTTGCTTCGACATCTCCGGACAACAGCTTCCTTTGGCTGAGCTTCCTTTTGCTGATTATCGAAAAACCTCCCGCATCGCAGCCCCGATCCCGTCAAAGCGGTAGTGAAACCTCATGTTCGCGAAGCGTTTGGGGATCACACGCTGGCTGTCGAGCATCAGGTGAGAGAGGTCGCCGAGCGCCAGACGGAGCGCAAAAGCCGGGGCCGGGAACAGGGCCGGCCGATGGACGGCACGTGCGGCGGCCTTGGTGAAATCGGCATTGGTGACCGGTTCCGGCATGACGGCGTTCATCGGGCCGCTGATCGAGTCGTCATGAAGGCAGGCCAGGACCATGGAGGCCAGGTCGTCGACCTCGATGCACGACATCCACTGCCTGCCCGAACCAAGTCGACCTCCCAGTCCCATCCGGAAGAGGGGCTTGATCAGCTTCATGGCGCCGCCGTCGCGTCCCAGGACAAAGCCGATCCGCAGCCGCACGACGCGCACCCCCAGGGCCTCGGCCTTGACCGCCTCGGCTTCCCAGGCCTGCGCCACTTCGGAGAGAAAACCGCTTCCCGCCCGGGAATCCTCATCCACGACCCCTCCTCCGGTGTCTCCGTAGAACCCGATGGCCGAGGCGCTCACAAGAACCCGCGGTTTCACGGCGGCTGCGGCGATCCCTTCGACGAGACGCCGTGTCCCTTGGACTCGGCTCTCGAGTATGCGGCGGCGCTTCTCACGGGTCCAGAGGCCGAGGATCGATTCCCCCGCAAGATGAACCAGTCCGTCGCAGCCGGTCACATCCATCGGGGAGTTGAGGGAGAAAGCCCTGCGCCCTTCACCGCCGCGCCGGCTGAAGAGCACGACCGAGTCGCCCCGGTCCGTTGCTGCCTTCGTTACCGCATGGCCGATAAAGCCAGTCCCGCCTGTAATACCGATGATCATTGTGGAGGATGGGAGATGCGATGCATGCCTAGAATACTCTATGCGCCTTGTAGGTCTGGGAAGTCAACGCAACGGATTTCACGCCCCGTAATGCAGTCGTCGCGATCACGGAAAGGATCGAGAAGATCGCGTAGAAGGGATCGATCACGGCATCCCAGAAGTTGGTCGATTCCTGGAGTCCGATGAGGAAACCCGCAAAGGGGAGGAGCAGGAGGATCCCGAAGCGGCTACCTCGAAGGATCAGCATCGCGGCGGTGACGGCGACGAGGATCGGAATCCGAGACCACCATCCCCAGCTGTAGGGGTCAAGCGAGGTCAGCCCGAGGCCCATGGGATAGAGGAGGAGGGCGGATGCAGCTCCGAAGATCCAGGCCGCCTTCCAATCCGCCGGCCGGAAAATTCTTTTACTTGAGATCCTCTCCCAGAGCGCGATGCCCAGGAGTGCCGTCAGCGTGAAGCTTGGATTCGGCTCCAACACGCGGACCCAGGCAAAGCCGTTCCATCCCGTCAACGGCACCGGGATGCTCAGCACGATCAAGGAAAGCAGGAGCGATCCGATGATCCTCACACGGGAGAGGTAAGGATTCCTTCCCATCAGAAGAAGGGCGAGGGCGAGCCAAGGCGCCAAACCGGCGTAAAGTTGCTGTGATAGTTCGCGGCTCATGGCGTCCCTCCTTGGTTCGCCAGAGCTTCCTGCGAGGCAAGCCACTCCTCATTGAAGCTGCCCAGGGCGATCACCTTTCCCTTGCGGGTATAGGCCATCCGGATCATCCCGTCGGCACTCCGCATCAGATAGGGGTAGGAGAAGGAGGCGCCGGGTTCTTTCTCCAGCACCGCGACTCTCTTCCAGGAGCGCCCGCGATCCGCCGAGACGGCCAGCGTGAGGTCGGAGCGGTCCTTTGCCGAATCATTGAAGGCAACCAGCAGCCGTCCGTCGGAAAGCCTCAGCCCCGAGATCCCCGCATCGGGATTGGGGAGCTCGGTGGCCGTCACGAAGGGCCAGTCCATCCCCGCGTCATACGAACTGGCGATGTGGATCCTGCGGGCACTCGTGTAATCGCGAAGAAGCACATCTGCCTGCTCCTCGTCGCCCGGGATGAGCGAGGGTTGGAACACGGAGCATCCGCCGACGATTCGGGTCTTGGAAAAGGTCAGCTTCCCGTTCCGCTCCCCGAGCCAAAGCAGTTCAGGAAACTTCCCGAGGAACTCCTGGTAGATCGGAACGCACCACCCTCCACCCGTCCTCGCCACGGGCCTGTTGCGGACGAGTTCGCTGAAATTGAAAAAGGGGCTGAGCGTGAGGTGCTCCACCCGCGACCAGGTCAGGCCGCCGTCGTTGGAGAGGCAGCTGTTGAGCTGGCTTCCCGACCACTTCCCCATCGCGATCGTCACGAAGAGCAACCGCAGGGAGCCGTCGGGATCGGCGAGCAGCACGGCGTTGCCGAGGCTTTTCACCGGCCGGCCGAGATCATGCTCCGCCAACCCGCGCGTCATGATCACGCGGGGAGCCGACCACGGGGCATCCGCCAACCCCGCTTCCCTTTGGGAGAAATAAATCCTCACATCGGGATGACACTCGGCCGTCCCGGCATACCAGACGGCTGACAGGATCCCGTCGGGCATCTGGGCAAGGGAGGCAACATGGACCATTGGCAGGCCCTGCTCCGGATTGATGAATTCCTTGCGGAAGATGGCGTCGCGCCCGGCCTTCCTTCTCTCTCCAAGTGCATCGGCAAAGCCCCCCCGCTGCATCGGGGTCATGCCCCGGATCACCCCCCAGCAGAGCAGGCCTGCAACGACCGCCAACAGGATGCGAAACGGAAGACTCATCCTGCAGCAACCTTGCTAAAGCGGCTTTGCCACGGCCCGCTCCTCCACCACCTTCACGAAGTACCCCTCGCTGTGCAGCCTCGTCTTCCCGTGAAAGGTGTAGGTCTCCCCCATCTCGGCGGGACTGATCAGGGAGAGAAAGCGCCGCGTTCCGGCGTCTCCCTTGGACTCATAGAGGTAGTAGTCCTGATTGAGGCGGGTCTGGAAGTTGATCTGAAAACCCTCCACGAACTCATTCCAACGGTGCAGTTCCACCAGCTCGTTGTATTCCCGCTCCAGATCCTTGAGACGACTCATGATCTTGTTGGAGAGGCTGTGATTGCGGGCCGTCTCGAACTTCAGGAGATCCGGCACCTCGATCTTGGGACCGGCGATCTCCATCAAGAAACTCTGTTCATTGCGTCCCATGCTTACGTTATCGCCTTTCGCGGCGTATATGACAAGAGCGGGAGGATTGACGCGGGGCCTTTCACCAAGGATGCATAGAGGAGTGAAACCGCTCCTCCACGCCCTCCTCCTCATCACGGCCATGGTGACCACCTCCCTTTCCGCCCAGCAATCCACGGCCCAGGCTCCCGTGCCCGCCTTTCAGGATGCCATGAGCGCGTCGGCATCGGTCCAGGGACCCCCGCGGGGCAGTGCCGCGGAACACGCCGCCATCGCGCGCTTCGAGAAATTCCTCGGACATCTCGACGAAAAAACCGCCCGGGAGGATACCGAGAAGGTCTACGCCCCGGGGGCTTTCCTCAACGACACCATCAGGACACTCCATGGAGCACCGGCCATCCGCGACTACTTCATCAAGACCGTGCAAGGACTCGATAGCATGACCGTCACCTTCGACGATGTCGCGGTTTCGGGAAGGAACTACTACTTCCGATGGACCATGGATACCCGGATGAAGCACCTCGCCAAGGGGAAGAACATCCGCACGATCGGAGTGACCCTTGTCCGCTTCGATCCGCAGGGTCGCGTCCTCCTCCATCAGGATTTCTGGGATTCCGCCCAGGGTGTCTGGGACCACGTCCCCGTGCTCGGCACAGTGATCCGCTGGATCCAGTCCAGGATCTGATCACCCGTGAAGCCCTTCCTGCCGCTCGCCTTCCTGCTGCTGAGCGCGGCACTTCCGGCAGCGGTGCCGATTCCTCCGGCAAAGCCCGACCAGGCCGACTCCGAAAAAACCCTTCAGTCACTGCTGGCCAGCGAAAGCCGGCAACCCGTCGACGACGAGGTGCTCCGGGGGATCGCCAGGGAATACAACACCGAGATCCTTTGCCTCATCGCCAAGCAGTATGCCGATCTCGCCTCCAAGGCCCATGACGCGGGCGACAGCGCCCGCGAAAAATACTACACCGACTGCGCCCTCGGTTATGCGGTCAAGGCCTCCGACAGCAACCCCCGCAGCCCCCTTGCCCATGCGCTACTCTCCTACTGCTACGCCAGGAGCGCGAAACTGGAGGGGCCGGCGCAGAAAATCCGTTATGCGCGCTTCGTGAAGAGCGAAGCCGAGAAGGCCATCGCGCTCGATCCGCGACAGGACATAGCCCTGCATGTGCTCGGCACTTGGCATTACACCGTCTCCCGGATCAACCCCCTGCTCAAGGAGGTCGCCCAGCTTCTCTACGGCAGCATTCCGAAAGCCTCCCTGGAATCCTCGGCAGGTTACTTCCAGCGTGCCGTGACCTCCAAGCCCGACCGCCTCATGCATCAGGCGGCGCTCGCCATGACCTATGCGGCCATGAACCAGCAGGAAAAAGCAAAGCAGGCACTGGCCAAGGCAGAGGCCCTCAAGCCCAGGGATGCCACCGACCGCATGCTGCTCAACGAGGCCCGCCGGGCTGTTTCTGCCAAGTAACTCCGTCCTGCTTGCCGAATGCACTCCGGCATGGCACCCTCTCCAAAGAGTCGCCGGTATAGCTCAGCTGGTAGAGCACCTGATTTGTAATCAGGCGGTCGTCGGTTCGAATCCGACTGCCGGCTCCACTCGATAGAATCAGGCTCTAGAGCCGATTTCGATGATGGAGAATGAAGGAAGTTAAATAGGTAGGTACACATTTTGTTCTCACTCGTGCCCGACTGCTCCGCTTGGTGATTGTTGGTGAAAATTCCTGAAAGAGATCATCACGCAAGTCTTCCGGTGAAAGTTTTTTACCCGAAGAGGTGTTCGGAATAATGGGTTTCTGTCCCTTCCATCTCCCCCAGTGAAAAACTGTCTTCGCGCGAACACCGACCTTCAAAACCTGCAGAACCTTCAATACCCCCTCCGGCGGTCTCTTTAGACGATTGAGGATGACCGCCAACCATTCACGACACCGGCAGCAGATAAGCAAAACGCTTATCCGTCATCGGTTGTATTGTCCGACCTTGAGATTCGTATGAATTGCATTTCATATGCATGTAACTCAAGACCTCCTATGAACAATCGCATCTTATCCGTATTGGTGGCAGCCGCTATCGCACTCACAATTTCTACAGCAGAGGCGCGGATCGCTTATTACAACTGCACGGCAAGCGCAACCGTCACTGGTGGTGGAGCTCAGGTTTCTCCAGCGTCTAGTGGCGCATTGGTCTTTGATCTGGATACATGGCAAGCGACTGCGATCACCGCCGTATCAATCAGGGTTGGGAAAAAAACCACCACCAGTTTCGGCATTGTGCCTTTGGAAAATTATTTATTCACTGCGGTGCTGGGGCCAAGAGGCGTTGTTTACAGCGTTTTTGCGAAAGCTGAATCACCTAGCACTCAATTCAAGAACTTCATTTTGGAAGGGAATCTGCTTGTTGGCGCAAATAGTTGGCAAAAAATAAGCTATGCATATGGTACCGAATCATTGCCTGCAAAACTCACGTCAGTGGGAGTAAATATTTTATCCCAAAATGGTTACGACTTTCTTACTCAGGGCACAGCTACTTATACCCTAAATACCAAAGCCTCCCTTGCTTACAACTCATACAATTCAAGCGTTGATCAAATTATTGCGGCCATACGAGCGCAGTATTTGAGCCGAGGTTATAGCGAGACAATCATAGAGCCGGCCACACCATAGCCAACTCTGGTGTCGTCAGGAGCTACGCGGAAGAAAGACCATCGCCCTTCGCAGAAAAGGGCCTTGTCATGTAGCGAAACTCCACTGCCTTTCAGCCGGATTTCCTCTGGAGGTGATACAACGTTCATGGTCATAATTCAGCCCCTTGTAAGCACAGAGACAGGCCAAAGCCTGATCCCTCAGCCTAGGGGTCACGGAGGGGTCCTTATCCAGCTTCTCGACCAGAGCCGACCAACGGACACCAAGTCGCTGCCCCTTGGTCAGAACGACCGACTTCCTCCAGCTCGGGCTGGTTGAGATTCTGGACGGGTTGATCCTCACGCCTACGCAATCCTCCAAAACACCCTTACTGACAAGCCAATTCCGTGTCATCCTTGTGGTGGTTGCGCGGTCTATCCGAAGCCCCACTTGTGCTCTCCTAACAGCCTCCTTCGAGCCCTTTCATCCCTCATCCTTCAGCTTTCTTCTTTCCTGCACCGCTTTCCCTCTCCGATCCCTCCTAACAGTCTAACAGCATTGACGGCACTTGCCTCAAGGCAAACGGTGCCGCCCCTAACGGGGCTGTTCGCTGCGCTTTGCAGTCTACCGCGCCGCATCCCAGCTGCTTGGTTCAGTCTAAACCCCTGGTGCCTCTTCCCCCAGCCCTCGACGCTCGACGCTCGACTCGGTCCTATCCGCCCAACATCCTTCTTCCTACTCCTCAGATCACAATAAGCTCCCTCAGAGACACTATGGCCATTTCTACTGCCGGCCGTGTCTCCGCCGTCCTTTTCTTCCAGGTTCCAGTGCCGCTGGTACTATTTTACTTCCTTAGGTTTTAGAAAATCGAAGAAGTGTTCGATAGCAGAGTATCGTGCGCCCTTCGGAAGTTCGGAAAGTTCCGCCGTGCCGTCATTATTGAGCACAAGGAGGTAGTCATGGAACTCTTTCAGCGTGCTGTTGTGACCCACGCTGACAAAGGAAATGCCCAACTCCTGGAGATTCTGGTAGAGCAATCTCTCATTGACCTCATCGAGGGAGCTAGTGGATTCGTCGAGGAAAGCCAACGCGGGCTTGTGCAGGAATATCCGTGCAAACGAAACGCGTTGCTGTTCTCCCAGTGAGAGAACGTTGGTCCAATCCATGATGCGGTTGAAGTCGCCGCCCACTCGATCCACCAACTCGCTGAAATTCACTTTCTTGAGGGCCTCCCTGATCAGATCATCGTCAATCCCCTCGTCGTTTTGCGGGTAGACAATCTGTTCCCTCAGATTGCCCTGCACCATGTAGGGGCGTTGGGGGAGAAACATCAGATGGTTGAGTTGCGGGCGCTCGACACTGCCGCCACCGCTTTGCCAAAGGCCTGCAATAGTGCGCAGAAGGGAACTCTTGCCTGTGCCGCTCGCGCCCATGATGAGCAAGCTATTCCCGGGCCGAAGGGCCAGATTCAGTCTGCGCGTGAGTTGCTTATCACCATCGGGTGTCTGGACGGTGAGGTCGGTCAGCTTGAGAATCAGGGCATTCTCATCGAATGGAAGAGGAGAGGTTCTCTCCAAGAGGGCATCCTCTGAGTCCTGATCATCCAACTCATCCCAAAGTTGGCCGACACGCTTGATGCTGGCGGCAAAGGCGCTGAGTCCTTCGAATTGCGAGATGATGACGCTCAAGGCCACGAGGACCTGGGCAAATGCACCCTCGGACTGAGTGACCACGCCGAATTCCACGGCGCCCCTCATATACATCGGTCCGACGATGATCAACGGGATGATCAGGGCAATGTAGTTGTAACTGCTGGTGAAGAAACCAAGGTTTCTGTTCCAGCCGATAATCCCAAGCGTGTTGGAAACGACTTCCTTGAAACTCAACAACAAGTGACGATGCTCGCGTTTTTCACCCCGAAAGAAGGCGATACTTTCCGCATTCTCACGGACGCGAATCAGCGCATATCGGAAATCGGCTTCCTTCTGGTACTGCTTGAAATGCAACCCTACCAAGCGCTTTCCGATAAGAATGGAAAGCAAGGTTCCCAAGCTTGTGTAAATGATCAGTCCCAAGGGTAGCTTCCAGGAGACCGACCACAAGATCCCGATGAAGCAGATGACGGTGATGACGGAGTTCAGCACGGTGAGCAGATAGCCGAGCACCCCCGTGGTGAAGGATTTCACATCCTCCGCAATACGCTGGTCCGGGTTGTCCAAGCGGTTTGAACTCCGAAGGTGATAATAGGCGTGATGAAAGAAATACCGCCTCACAAGCACATTAGTCATCCATTCCCTCCAGAGAAGGGCAAACCGTTCTGCTGCGTAACGGTAAGAAACCCCTATGGGAATCGCCACGGCAAAGGCCGCCACAGAGATCCAGAGATCCTTGTAAAACCTGATGGCATCGCGCTGGGCAAGCGAGTTGATAAAATTCCTCCCCACATAGCTGATCAAGACCTGGGAAGCACCGACCAAAAGACACAGGAGCAGAATCACCGTCCCCAGCAACCATGCCTGACGTTGACTCCCGCTGAGAAAAAAGGCACCTGAGATCCTGATGAGACGTCTCATCAAACCCAGATGAGGGGTCTTATGTTTGCGGGACACATCAGACACATCATTATTTAACGACATAGCTATCGCTTAAGCAATGCCCCACCGAGACAGGTTCTTTCAAGATCTGTGGAAGATAAAACCAGAAGTAAGCAAAACGCTTAACTGGAAAAAACAATTCGTGCACCGATGTATCTGCCCTTAACGTGATTCCATGACAACACTCACTCATCATCCTGCATCCAAGAAGACAGCCATTCGTAAAGTCTCCAAAAAAACGCTGACAAAGAAAAAAATACTCCCAGCAAAGGTCAGCACCAAAGTGACGACCAAAACAGCCGTTACTCACAACAAGGTGTCAAAGCAGGCTCTTGAGTTTCTGGATGAGGCCGCCGCCCTGCTACGTGCAGGGATCATAAAAAGTGCAAAAACGACGGAGAACTCCCGTATTCTCGTTAAAAAGAAGGCTCATCGTCTGCTGGGCAGGGCCTCACAAGAGCTCTCGAACGCGATTTATGATGGCACAAGGTCCCTTCAGCAAGTCATCAAGAATATCTAAGGGAGGGCAATGGGCCCAACCAGTGATTATCTGATTCGCTGAATCTCTTACTTTCAAAGGCCGTCGCTGCGTCGTGTGGAGATTGCATGCCTGACACACATCCAGATTCCCCAGAGAAGCCCAATCAACCCAAGCACTGGAATATCCCACATTTTTGGCGGTAGTCCCGAGCGGATAAGATTGGTGGAACCGATCAGGACCGCGGCGGCAAGAATTGCATTCCCGAGTCGGTTAGAGGTCGTATTGAGTGTCTTTCGGAGAGGTTCGATGCCTTCAGTATCAACCCTTAGCTTAAGAGGGATATTGATTTCACCCCGTCTCAGGCGTTTCCAGAGAACACGGATGTCCCCCGGGAAATCATCCAGAATATCGAGTGAAGTCGAGGAGAGTTTCTGAAGGATTTGAACAAGGTGTTCCGGGCGGTATTTTGCCTCAAGAAGTTTCATTGCATACGGCTTTCCGATGATCACGAAATTAAGATCAGGATTAAGCTCACGTCCGATCGCCTCGACCTGCGAAAGGGCCTTGATGCCCAGATAGAAACTTCCCTTCATCCTCAGACGCTGATCACGCAGAAGCTCCAGCAGTTTGTTGAAGACGTCAGAGAGGTTGATTTGCGACAGGGGCTTGGTGAGGTTCTTGTTGCTGAACTCCTCGACCTCGCGAAGCATTTTCTCGGGATCAACCAGGCTCCCTGATTCCGACATGTCCACCAAGGCACTCATGACCTGCCTGTTGTCCTTTACGGACAATCCGGCAATAAGGTCGGCAACGCTTGACCGGAAGCCCATGGAAAACTCGCCCATCATTCCAAAGTCATAGAGGCCCATCACTCCGCCATGGAGCACTGTCATGTTGCCGGGATGGGGATCCCCGTGAAAAAACCCATGCACGAAGATCTGTTCGTAAATGAGCTTTGAAATGCTTTTTGAAAGAAGGATCGGATCGATGTGGTGCTTTTTCAGAACCTTTGGTTCATTCACGGGGTAGCCGGTGATGAACTCCATGGTTAAGACCTTGCTACTACTGAACTCCCTGAGGATCGCCGGCACGCTGATAGCCTTCGATTCCTTGAACAGATTTGCAAAGCGCTCCGTGTTGTCTGCTTCATTATTAAAATCAAGTTCCTGTTGGAGAGTTTGAGAAAACTCCTTCACGACACCGACCGGGTTCATGGTGGCAAATTCCGGTACGTGCTTCTCCAGAAGTCCCGCCAAATCATGCAGGATGGAGAGATCCCTCTCAATGAGGGGCTGGATGTCCGGTCTCTGGATTTTCACAGCGACGACCGCCCCTTCGTGGGTTGTAGCCCGATGAACCTGCGCAATGGAGGCTCCCGCCATCGGTTCCTCATCGAATTCAGAGAATGCTTTCCCCACGCTCGTTCCTATCTCCTCGGCAAAGATGCGCTTTGCCTCCTTTCCGGGGAAAGTCGGGACCTTATCCTGGAGCTTGCAGAGTTCGGTGTAGTAGTCCCCGTTCACCAAATCACGGCGTGAACTCAGAATCTGACCAAACTTTACGAATGTCGGCCCCAGTTCCTCAAGGGCCAGTCGCAACCTTTCCTCGGGAAGTCTGGCAAGTGCGCCAGAATCATGCTCCGGCATTTCTGTTCCTTCAATTCCAAGAATCCGCTGGAGCGCGACCAACTTGAGCAAATCCCCAAATCCATACTTGAAGAGTATCTTTAGGATCTCGGTGTAGCGGGGTACCTGAGCTGCAAATTCTAGTGCCGAGTGGAGATGAGAAATCATCTTTATTCAAAGGACCATCAGACGGCCCTTACTGCAAACGGATTCCAATCACCCGACGTGATCTGATGATTCTGCTTAGAGGAGTGAGTTCGAAGTTCGATGGAGTGTGTCTAAAAAAGCGATGTGTACGCATATTCATTAGACTCATCTAAGCATCTCCCCATCTGGCACGGGGAGAGTTCCGGGATTAAAGTGCACAAATGAAAACAAGCACCAAGATAGGAATCCTCAGCCTGATCATCACCCTCTCGCTGACATCGTGCTACTGGAGCACAACCAGGAGCACTGCTAATACGCCGGCCATGACCACCACGACGCGCTCCGTAACTTTCTAAGCACGTCTTTCATCAATCACCATAACCAAGACCATCAACACACCAAACGCCATGCTCTACACAATCGCCATCATTCTTCTTGTCCTCTGGGCGCTCGGACTTGTCAGTGCCTACACGCTCGGTGGATTCATTCACATCCTCCTGGTTTTTGCCATAGTTGTGCTTCTGATTCAGATCATCCAGGGCCGTAAGATCGGCTGAAATCTCATCTTTTTTAGGAGCCCAAGTGAAAAATCCTAGAAGCCTCCTGACGGCCGCGTTTGTGACACTCTCCGCACTAGCCTGCATCTTGTTGGGAGGATGTGCAGCACCAGATCGCACCCCGCCATCCACTGCCGAACGCATTGATGTTCCGCGGTATCTCGGACGATGGTATGAGATCGCCCGACTACCCATGCCGTTTCAGAGAAGCAATGAGGCGGCCATTGCGGAGTACGGTGTTAATCCGGACAAGACACTTTCCGTTCATAACATAGCCATTCGTCCGAATGGTAAAAGCCATGACATCCATGGCTATGCCAAGATCCTCAATCCTCCCGAGAATACCAAGTTGGCGGTTCGCTTCAGCACCTGGTTTGGCCCTTTCATCCCTGTATCAAAAGAGGGCAACTACTGGATTCTCTACATCGACAAGGACTACCGGCAGGCGATCGTGGGCACGCCCGACTACAAGTATCTCTGGATTCTTTCCCGTACCCAGAAGGTTTCCGAGGCGGAATTACTGGATCTCGAGACAATTGCCAGAAAGCTCGGATTCGATCTTTCGGGGCTGATCCGAGATCCCCAACCTTAATTCTATTTCCGACTGCCCTTACCCCCCTAGCGCGCCGCCTTCCAGAGAAAATAAAGCATTCCAGCAAGCAGGGCGCAGAGGAGCAGGAACCTGTTCATGACGGCTCTCTGCTGGCTCCTTGTCATCCTCGCACCATCCACGACTGATCTGACCTTTTGAGGGGTTCTGTCAAATCCCATGGTCTTGGTTCTTTTGGCCCGATCCCTGATCCTCTGGATCTCTTTCTCCTCCCTCCGTTTGATCTGCTTGGGAATGTCGTCGATCCTGGCTTGGATCTCGGCGGCCTTGCGATCGGCCTCCTCCTTATCCCTCCTGACCCTCTCCAGTTCCAGATCCAGTTCCGACTTCTGCTTGCCGAAAGACTTTTGCGACGGCTTTCGGACCGCCCCCTTCTTAGGCCTGCGTGAGAAGGGGAAGAAATTCATGGATTGAAAGGATGGAGACTGAAGCCTGGAGGTAAAGGTGACAGAGAACGAGAGGGCAAGTCACGCCAGGATTGTCCCACAAGACACGTCAACTCTGCCCCCACTTTTTTCGATTGCCCATCACCTATCCCCCTACTCCTAAAGTCTAAACCCCAAGTGCCTCCCCCAGCCCTCGACGCTCGACGCTCGACGCTCGACTCGGTCTATCCGCCTTAACGTCCCGGGCGCTTGTTTGAGAGTTGTTTCATGATGAGTTGGTGGAGGGTTAGGCGGCCAAATCGACCGCTTCATGCAACTTGCTCTGGGTTTGCAAAAAGTCAAATGACCCCCCAAGAAATCGCCGACTCCTTCTTTATGACACACGGAGTGGGTGACATGGGCTTGTGTCGGGGAAGGTCTTCTGCTATACAAGTAGAAGCATCAGGAATGCAATGGGGTAAAAGCCAGTGCTGCCAACCGGGGACGGAGAAATCCCACGGTGGCTGAGCGAAGCGATTCGCTCGATGTGCGGCGGGGAGAAATCCGCCGAACAAAAATCTCTCCAGGCTTTATGAAGCGCCTTTCCTGACGGAACGGCGCTTTTTTATTGCCCGGGTTCCTGATGTGACAACCCACACATCACACCCACATGAGCGCAGCGATCCTTGATAAGCCGGTCCTCTCCATCAGGACCACGGACAATCCATTCCACCACCTCTGGAACAATAATGGGACCTGGTGGTGCCACTACACAGAGCACCTCCCCGACCACACCAAGAGGCGTGTTCGCAAGAGCCTTCACACGAGCGATTCCTCGATCGCCAGAGTCCTGAGGGATTCCCTCCTCTGCGACGCCAATCACTTTGAAGAGGAGGTGCCCAGTGACCACTAAGCTTTCCCGACGGCACTTCCTTATCAGCGGAGCCGCTGCTCTCGGAGCCTGCTTCCTGCCGGCCGATATCCTGCGCCGTGCCCGCCAGTACCAACTCGACCATGATGAGGTCCTCATCGAGGCACCGGAGAGTTACAGGCGGACACTGTATGCGACCCCCCAGGATTCAGGCACCTGGCAGTTCGCCCTGGACGCCCGCACCACGGAAACTCCTCCCATACCCAGTTGGCGAGACTGGTTGGATAATTATCAGGGCGTCAATGTAGACGACTGTAACATGCTGGCCGCATGGATTCGGGAAAACCGGACCTCCTATCGCCTGGGACGAAAAAGTAGCGACTGGCTCGATAGTGAGGTTTGTGATCACACCTGGTGGAACTACATCGATGGCCAGTATGCCTACCAGGATTCTCCCGAGGCCCAGGCACTGGATTACCTGTTTCGGCTCAAGCTCCCCAATCGCGACATTCAGGATGAAAGCGGGCGCAGCGTCGGCGAACTCACCTACTACTTCGGGGTCCATCCGGGCAACGACTGGCACTTTGCCGAGGCCCAGGGGGATCTGGTTCTCCCGGCGCTTCAGTACCGACTCAGGGAACTCGGTGAGAGCACAAAAATCGAGATCTGCTCCAACCCTTGGAACTAGACACTCGGCAACTTCTTAAAAACCTCCCCCATAGGGTAGAGGGGTGTGTGTTTTTTTCACCGCCCCATCACCTATCACCCATCACCCATCAACCCATTCTTCCTCTTACTAAAATCCTAGAGCCTAAACCGCTAGAGCCTCTCCTCCCTCTGTCCTTCCACTTTTCACTTTTCACCTTCCACTTTCATACCAACCAACCTACCCCACCATGCCCAAACCCACAAAGAACACCAAAACCACCAAGAGTCCTGCCCCCACCTCCAAAGCCAACTTCTTCGCCATCTTCAGTGACATTCATGGCAACATCGACGCCCTCGAGGCCGTCCTTGCCGACATGGATGGCCTCCCCGTGCGAGGCATGTTCTGCCTTGGGGACATCGTCGGGTACGGGCCTGAGCCGGGAGCCTGCGTGAAGCGGGTCATGGACCTCTGTGCCGTCACTGTTCTGGGCAACCACGAGGCCATGCTCCTACTGGCCGACAAGATCCTGGATGAGGACTGGGACGAGCCGATTCGGAACCCCCTTCGAATCGCCAAGGAGCAGGTCAGCAAAGCCGGCATGGATGTGCTGCATGAAGGCGGGGAAGTACCGATCCGTCGTGAAGTAGGCTGTCATGAAGTGCTTCTCGATCATTTCGGAGGTCAGTCCCAACTCGCCGATCACGTGGGTGAGGTGGAAGCGGACCTCTCCGTCCTCCATATCCATCTCGAACTTGCCGAGGGGCATGCAGTAGGTGGCCCGGGTGATGAGCTCGGCCGTGGTGGAGCGGAGCTTCTCCTCGCGGACGCTGAAGGGGTAGTGGGCGCTGACCTGGAGGTAGTCGTCGTCGTTGGTGATCCGGGCGGAGAAGCGGTAGTTCGCATTCTTACCGCTCATGGAGAGGGTGACCCTCTTCTCCTCGGGGTATGGGGTGTGGTTGAAGTTCTTTGACTCGATGTAGTCGATAAGGGCTTGGAAGGAGGGGCTAGAATCTGAAGACATAGATGGGATAGGAGCTAGGAGTTGGAAGCTAGGAGTTGAAGGGGGGAGAAGAGGATGAAACCTGAGACTTGAAACTTGAAACTTGAAGTGGGAAGGCGGCAGGAAGAGTTGAGGGAGAGGGATTGGAGTGAAGGTGAAAAGTGAAAAGTGAAAGGTTTGAGAGGTTTAAGCGGCGAGGGCTGAAGTTGACGGGTGGTGCATGGAGGAGTAGTGGTGAGGTATGCCCTCGACAATGACCATGGAGTTGCCGGCCGATGTGCTGGAGTCCGCACGGATGTCGGTTCCAGACCTGAAGCTGGAGCTTGCGATCTCGCTGTTCTCGCTTGGCCGTCTCTCAATGGGAAAAGCAGCGGAATTGGCCGGGCTTCCGGTCGGGACATTTCAGCTTCAATTGGGTGCGAGGAAGCTGGGTAGCCACTACGGAACGGAGGAGGCTCTTGAAGATGTAAGGGTTCTCTCCAGGGTCCGGGTTGCATGATTTTGCCGCCCTCGCGCCCGCGAGTGGCGCCCTCTGGGCTGCATGAATGCAGGCTATCCCAAGCATTCCCATGCTTCGGTATTGTCTCGGAAATCCGCATAAACTCGCTGATGAATCGCCTCCACGGCGAGGCTGGGTTCTGGATCTCGGAAGATTTACGCAAACTAGTCACGGGTTGAGTCAGAAGGGGGGCAGGCACTAGGGTTTTAGACTGAAGACTGTTAGACTGTTAGGAGGGGAACATCGGGGATGGGAACCAAGGCTCTGGGAAGAGCCGCGGAAGACTACCGAAGGTAGCCCCGAAGCACCGTCTGCCGGGCAGCAGATGCCATCAAAGGGGCGGCAGAGTTGAGGGAGAGGGATTGGTGTGAAGGTGAAAAGTGAAAAGTGAAAAGTGGAAGGTTTGAGGGGTCGAGCGGCGAGGGCTGAAGTTGACGGGTGGTGCATGGAGGAGTAGTTGTAGCCTTATGGAGCGCATCACGATCAATCCCGCGCAATGCGGTGGCCGTCCCTGCATCAGGGGGATGCGTATCCGAGTGAAGGACGTGCTGGATATGCTGGCCGGAGGGGCCACGCAGGAGGAGATCCTGGAGGATTTCCCCGATCTGGAGGCCGAGGATATCCGGGCCTCGATCGCCTACGCCGCCCGGTATACGGATCATCCCGTCCTGACTGCCGCCTGAGCGATGCGCTTTCTGGTGGATGCGCAGTTGCCGCCGGCTTTGGCGCGGTAGCTTGGCGAGAAGGGGCACTCCGCGACCGCGGCGAGGGATGCAGGCTTTCTGACATCCGATGACGGAAGCATCCGTAATTTTGCGAGGTCGGGCGGATGGGTTCTGATTACCAAGGACGATGACTTCGCGGATGAGGAAGTCGGATTTCACGCGGGCCCTCCTATTGTCTGGCTGAGGATAGGGAATGCGACGAACCGGATTCTCTTCGCATGGCTGGAACCCCTTCTCCCCGAAATCATCAGGCAACTGGAATCCGGGCAGAGGTTGGTGGAAGTGCGCAGGAAGTGATGCCATGGGGGCGGTTTGGGCTATTGGGGGTTAGACCGAGTCGCGCGGCGAGCGGCTGGAGGAGTTGAGGGGAGGGAAACTAGGGGGGCGTTATCTCTGTGATCAGGAGATCGATCGGAAGGATGCCCTTGGCCGTGAGGATGAAGTTGTCCGGCTTGGCATCGAGGACGACGAGGCTCTGGTCGTCATTGATCCACCCATAGAAGGATGCAAAGAGTTGCTCGAAACCACGCTCCTTAAGATAAGGAGGCAATTGTTCCTCGGAGGGATAGGGCCGCTCTTCGTCGGCGGCATTGAGCCAAGGTTGGGAGATGACAAGTGAGAGTCCGTCAGGTTGCTGACCGATGATCATGGAAGGCCCTTGGCCGATGATCACTGCCTCCAGGATGATCTCGTCTCCAAAGACTTCATTCTGAAGCGCCATCCGATGGAGATATTCCGAGGGAGTGGCGGGTCGCACGACCCATGCTCCAGAATCTCTGCGAGGCGTGTTGCCGAATGTTCCGGGAAGCGTCTTCTTGACGGCCCGGTGGTCACTCTCGCGATACCGTACTTCGTGCTCCGCGGAACTGTTGCTGATGAGTTTCAGGGAAACCCAGTCAGCCTCGGATATCAGGCGGCCTTGCTCTGAGAGCCAATCTTTGAGGAATGACTCTTCCTCCAAAGCTCCCCTGCCCTGGCTTGGGCCAAGACTCTGCTCAATGGCGCGGGCGGCATGCTCGCCAAGGCCTTTCGGGCCGCGAGGTCTGCGGGATGCGGCAATCGAGTCGTTGTCTTCATGATTCATAAGGTGGGTGTGGATGACGATGGAGTCAAGTCGATGGTGTAAGACTAAAGTTTCAAGGAAGAGAGGGAAGGAGGAGCTGTGTCATTACCGATCGAGGTTGATGAGGATGTTCCCATAGCGGAGGACGGTTCCTTTGCCCTCGCTGGGGTAGGTGACCGAGAAGTCTCCGTCACCGATGACGACGCCGGTGTAGTTTTTCCCGGCCTTGTCGTAGACGCTGTAGACGGGGGCAAAGTAGGTGCCGCTGTCGAGTTCCTCTCCACCGATCGGGAGGACGGGAGTCGGGGACTCTAAATCGTATGCCATTGCGGCAGGGAGCAGGGTCAGCAAGGCCAGGGCTGCCAGTCGAAGTGAGAATGCGAAGTTCATGGGATTTAATCAGCGGTTCCTTAATTTCCTGAAGGGCCGAAGATCACGGCGTTCCCGTCCCGAACACGGGTGACGGTCACAGGGCCTCCGTCGGGCCAGGAGATGATCGTCCCGTTACCCTTCTCATCGAGCCGGGGGTGGTAGTTGCCGGTCTGCCTGGTGCCATCGGTCAGGGTGATGTCGTAGGCACCACTGGCCACGATCCCGGATTTGATCTGGGAAGGACTGACAGGTAGCCCGACGACCTGGGCCTGAAGAGCCGAGGAAAAGATCAAGGCCAGCAGGCATAGAGCCAAAGGGCTTATCCATGAGGAAACGAGGTGCCGGAATGGGGATATGGGTGTGTTCATGATGGAAACATAGCACACCAGGTAGGTCGTAGAGCGTCCTAGGCCCCCGGGAAAGGTTGTTTAGGCTGAAGTCTGAAGACTGTTAGGAGGGGAAAATCGGGGATGGGGAATAGGTGATGGTGTGAAAGTGAAAAGTGAAAAGTGAAAAGTGGAAGGTTTGAGGGGTCGAGCGTCGAGGGATGGGGGCCAAGGGTCGAGGCGGAGGTGAAGGGAAAACAGGGCAGAAAGGAGTCTCTTAGGGCGTTCGATGCTCGACTTGATTTGCCCTCAAGGCCGCTGTAAGGATTGCAGGTATGACCACCCTCCTCGAGATCGAGACTGCGGCTGAGACTCTTCCTGAGACTCAGCAGCGCGAGCTGCTGCTCTTTTTGATGGAGCGTCTTCGAGTTAAGGGGCCGGCTCTCCCCGAGCCCAGACTCTTCTCCAAGGATCAGATTCAGGGATGGATCTCTGAAGATGAGGAAGACATGCGCCGCCTTCAGCGCGGCGCGTGAAGATCTTCCTTGATAGCAGCGTCCTGCTGGCGGCCGCCGGCAGTGCACATGGAGCATCCAGGGGCCTCTTTGATCTTCAGCAGTCGGGAGGCTGGAGCCTTCTTTACAGTCCTTATGTCAGGTCTGAAGTGAAGGATAATCTCACTTTCCTCGACCCTGCTGCGTTGTCGTCGTGGTTGGCTCTCTCCAATAAGCTCAACCTTGTCGACGACAGCCTTGTGATGGATTGGCCCGTTGTCTTTTCCCCCGCGAAGGACCGTCCCATTCTTTTCACAGCGCTGGCATACGCAGATATTTTGCTCACATTGGATCGGGGGGACTTCGGCCCCTTGATGGAAATTGGATTCTACGGTCTTCAAATCATGAAGCCGGGAGACTTTCTCCGTCGGGAGCGAGAGCTGGGACGCATCTAGGGAAGCCGGTTGAGGGGTTGAGAGGTTGAGAGGTTGAAGCGGCGTTGGCGGAAGTTGACTGGCACTGGATGGAGGAGTAGTGGTGGGGTATGACTGTTGCCGAACTTCGTCAGCTTCCCGCCCCTGAAAAGCTGAAGATCATCGAAGCTCTCTGGGCTGATCTCGCGGCAGATGCGGATTCCTTCGAGAGTCCGGCCTGGCACGGCGAGGCACTCCGCAAGACCGAGGTAGCGCTGGCGGCTGGTCAGATCGAGGTGCTGGATTGGCAGGAGGCCAAGAAAGAGCTGCGCGCACGGTTTGAATGAAGCTCCGGATTCTTCGTTCCGCGCTTGGGAACCGCTGATTTAATCCCATGAAGGCCGCTGAAGGCCATTTGCTGATTTTTGAAGGCGCGAGTGCTGGGCGATACCCGCAGCGGTCTCGCCCGAGCGAGCAACGCCACAAAAGATCGACAAATGGCTTTAGCCCTGCGGGTTGCGGAGATAACAGGCCGGGGGCTGTGTTGGCTTCGCGGTTACAGCCCACTGCGGGGATGCGCCCGCGAAGCCGCCTTGCCCGCGGCCCATTCTTACCGCAACGGCCTCCATGCGATTTAATCAGCGCTTCCCTAGAGGATCTCGGATCGGCAAGGGAGTTCTACGAACGGCAAGCCGATGGCGTCGGTGATTACTTTTTCGACGCGCTTTTCTCTGAGATCGATTCCCTGACTCTTTATGCAGGGATTCATACCATCCGTCTTGGATACCATCGGCTCGTGGTGCAGCGGTTCCCCTTCTGCATTTACTACCGTGTCTCGGGGGATGAAGTAATCGTGTTTCGCGTTCTGGATGCCCGGAGAGATCCGGATTGGATCAGAAGGAGCCTTCGGGAAGGCCAATAGCACCTACCCCCAAGAAAGGGGGTTAGTCTGAACCAAGCCGCTGGGATGCGGCGCGGTAGACTGCGAGCGTAGCGAACAGCCCCGATAGGGGTGGCACCGCTTGCCTGGAGGCAAGTGCCGTCAATG
>Ga0208327_1000015_pt1 | contig 51434 bp, 58 predicted proteins | sample LakMenEpi26Jun08_FD_150733 | JGI IMG/M metagenome (GOLD analysis project Ga0208327, IMG submission 150733) | Freshwater microbial communities from Lake Mendota, WI - 26JUN2008 deep hole epilimnion (SPAdes) | ecosystem: Environmental > Aquatic > Freshwater > Lake > Epilimnion/Euphotic zone ...
GCGACCGGCTCTTTGAATGTGTTGAACCCCAGCTCGGCTTTCGTAGCCGGCAAGCCAACGTCGCAAAGTCGAGGTAAGTTTACAGAAATGTCGCGTTTTGCATATATGTTTGTAAACTTAGAATGCCGGCCAATGATGTTGTACGCGCGATTGCGGCGGCTGCTGGACCGGGGCTGACGGGCAATGCGGGCGGACGTTTTTTGCATGGGTGAAAGGCGGCGCGCGAAACAGCGCTTGGCGATAATTTTACACCGTGGCCCAAGCCTATGGACTTTCGGCAAATTTGTGCGAATAATCCGCTATGAGCTTTACTGAACATCCGCTGCGCCGCTGGGCCGTTGACGAAATGCGGTTGCGTCGTTTCGCCCCCGTTTCCGCCCATAGCGAAGTGTATCAGGTTGTCCGCCTCATCGAAGCTGATGAACGCAATGCGGAGGATCGTTGGCTGATAAACGCGCGGCCCGATTTTGATGACTGGGCCCTCGCGCCGCGACATGGTTCGGGGCATACGCTCGGCGGCATTCATTTCCTGTGGGAACGCCACACCGAAGCCAGTACGTTAACGCTGATTTTTCCGGCAGAAACGCCTGAAACCGTTCGTCATAATTATATTCAATGGTTGGAAAATTGGCCGGGGGGCGTGGTGCGCGCGACGCAAATCCGCATCGTGCCAAGCGCAGAAAATATTGCGGCTGAATTGTCCGCAATTGGCATTTCGACCGATGAAATGGTCTGTTGCGATATCAACGCCGGCATTCGGCTTTGGTCCGATTTCAGCATTCATGGCGACGGCTATGGCCGATTGCTTATTACCGCAGGTGATGTGGGAGAGGGCGAGCGGGGCCGCATCATTCAGCGGGTTCAGGAACTGGGTAATTACCGGAATCTTGCCTTGCTTGGGTTCCCGGTGGTGCAGCAATATGGCCCCCAGCTTGACCAGTTGGAGCATCGTTTGTCGGACCATGCCCGGCGCGTTGCCTCTGCGGATGAAGATGATGAAATCTTGCTCAATGATCTTGCTGCCATTTCGTCCGAACTTGAACTCATTCGTTCGGCCACAGGTTTCCGGCTCAGTGCGACGGCAGCTTATGCCGAAGTCGCGGCGGACAGGCTTTCCGCGTTGGATGTCCAGCCAATATTGAATTTCCAAAGCCTGACCGATTTTACGGAACGACGGCTGGTCCCGGCATCGCGGACCTGTTCGGTATTCCGGAAACGCCTTAGCGATATTGCCGAGCGCATCTCTGGCGTCATGCACACGCTCGATGTGCGCATTGACAGTCGGATAAAGGCACAGAATCTCGTTCTGATGCGGTCGATGGAGCGCTCAACGCAGCTTCAGTTTCGCCTGCAAACCTTGGTGGAGGGGTTGTCGGTTATTGCGGCTGCTTATTATCTCATTGGGCTCATTGCCTATATGACAAAGGGCGTGGCCGCGACCAAAGGCGGGTCGAACAGCGAGATGTTTGTCGGCGCTGTGACCTTACCCATAGTGTTGCTGATTTACCTCTTCGTAAACCGCCTCAGGCACAAGGTGCTGATGGAAAGCGGCGCGGAAAATGCGCATATAGAAAAGCACTGATATGACTGCATCATCGCCTTTCCATGGGGGTCGTTGATGACTATACTTACCACGAAATGGCGTATGTAAGAAATCGGCTATGTGGCCAATAAAGACGCGACAGGAGAATCTATGGTCAACACAAAAGCAATAGCTTGCCTCGCTTTATCTGCAATGCTTGCCGCATGCTCGGGTGGTTCGGAAGGCGAAACGGATACATCAACGCAGGCAGATGCATCGGCCCCGGCCGCACCTGCGGGTCCCCTAGCCGCAACCGACATAAGCACGCTTGATGGCTCCAGTTTTGCCAACGTCACCGGCAATGCCGCCAACGGCAAGCTGGTATTCGCACAATGCCGCACCTGCCATGTGACCGACGCTGGCGTGAACAAAATCGGTCCATCCTTGCATAATATTATCGGACGCACGGCTGGAACAGTTCCGGGGTACACTTATTCTGCGGCAAATGCGGGCGCTGGCTTTGTTTGGACCAAGGAAAAGTTGTTCCAATATTTGGAAAAGCCACAGCGCGTCATTCCGCAGACGAAGATGATCTTCGCTGGTCTGCCAGATGCGCAAAAGCGGGCGGACCTGATCGCGTATCTTGAAACGCCAAGCTAGGGTCAGGACCAATTAAATCCACTTTCGCGGTTTGCGGCCATTTTGTCTGGTGCAGTCTGCAATTTTTGGTGCCGCGCCGGTTGAACCAAGCAGCGCTTCGGGCGTTACCTTTGTCCGGTGCCACGTTGCACTGAACAAAATGGCCTCAAACCGCGAAAGTGGATTTAATTGGTCCTGACCCTAGGAGTAATATGATGATGAATATGCAAAATGGCGTCGATCCCGATCCCAAGCCTTACAGCCCGCCGAACGAAGTACCAGGCACCACACCAGACGAAGTTTCGCCAGGTGATTTGGGCGATACCGATTATCCCGGGAGCATTCCCAATGAGACTCCGGTGGAATCACCCCAGCCGGAATCAACATTGCTGAATTAGGTCCTGACCCCAAGCCGCGCAGGTTCTTTTTGTGTATTTACGGCCTAAAAAAGGGCTGTCGGCAGTGAAGCGGACAGCCCTTTTTTGCGTCAGATATTAACGACGGTGCCACCATCGGGGTGCAACATCGCGCTGACCTTCGTTCATGACGCGGTCGCGGGCGTGAAAGACGGCGGGTCGCTTGCGGGGAAGGACGCATCGGACATATCATCAACCTCGTTCCAATCATCGCCCGACGGGTCGCGCATCGAATCCTTGCCGGCGTGGCGGGTTTGATCGAAATTCTCATGATCGGTTTCATCATCGGCAAAGGCGGCAGAAAAATCATCCTTCCATTTGTCGGCCTTTGGCATCCATTGATCGCGCGTCGCGTATAGTCCTGCGCCTATGGCAACGCCGACGCCAATGACAGAGGCCAATGCGCCGAGCCATGATGGCACGGCATATGCTGATGGGCGGCTGCGTTGTGCTTTGCGCGCTTGAGTGGGCTTTGGGCCGGGCTTTCCGGCGGGCTTTGCATTGGCGCGTGCCGATCCGTGTGAATTCTTTAGGCTTCCATTAGCCATATTTTTTTTGGGGCTTACTGACTGCGTCATGTCATTCTCTCTTTCGTTATTTTTCGAAGTTTAGGGTCAGGACCACTTAAATCCACCTTCGCGGTTTGAGGCCATACTGTTCAGTGCAAGGCGGCAAGCGCAGGACTTAGTGGTTCTAAGTTCAAGCTTGCCAACGCGGCAATGGACAGTATGGGCCAAATCCGAAGGACGTCTTGACGCCGCCAAGGTGGATTTAAGTGGTCCTGACCCTAACTCTGCATAGGTAACGACAAAAGGCGCTGCGTGGTTCCTCTGAACAGCCGCCAAATTACCCAGTTGAACGGGGATTAGGCAAAATCGGAACCAAATGGCCTGAGCGATGTTTTCCTTCGCACTCTGAAAGGGAGAAATGACATGAATATTATCATCATTCTGATCGTCGGCGGCATTTTGGGCTGGCTGGCCAGCATCGTCATGCGCACCGATGGCCAACAAGGCATTTTCTTGAACGTCGTTATTGGCATTGTGGGTGCTTTTTTGGCTGGCTTTGTCATCACCCCCCTGATTGGTGGCGCACCAATCACCAGCGGCAATTTCGATATCCGCTCGTTGGTCGCGTCATTTTTGGGTGCAGTCGTTCTGTTGGCGATCGTCAATCTGTTCCGTCGCGGCAGTGTCCGCTAATCATTATAAGAGGGAAAAATTTATGAAAAAGACCATTATGATTCTAGCCGCTTCTGTGTCTTTGGCGACGTTGGGAGCCTGCGATTCCGGTGCGGAAAATGCACAAGAGCAACAGGCTGATACCGTCCGCGACGATGCCGAAGTGCAAGCTGACGTCATGGAAGTTCAGGCCGAAGCCCTGGATAGCAAGACAGATGGCATGGACACGGCGGCTGAAAACGCCATGGAAGATAAAGCTGAAGCTGTCCGTGAAAAAGGCGATGCTAAGGCTGATGCCATGGAAGATAATGCAGACGCACAGGACAAAAAATAGTCCTTTCTTCGTGTCGTAATCAGGGCTCGTCGGGTAACCGGCGGGCCCTTTTTCATGCTGACCCTACGTCCTGACCCCAGGCGCTAAAGTGTCGAAGCTGCCGGCGTATTTGGCAGCGGGAAACTCAACGCGACTTTTGTCCCGTTCCCCTCGCTGCTTGATATCGACAGCTTGCCGTCTACTTGGGTGGCAAATCCGCGCATCAATTCCGTGCCCATTTGTGCGGCTTCGTCGCTGACAACATACCCTTGTCCATTGTCCGAAATGTCCAAAATGGCACTCTCGCCATCCAGATCGAAGCGAAGGATGATTGCTCCACGCATGCCCTTGGGGAATGCATGGCGAAAGGCATTGGTGACCGCTTCAACCACGAACAGAGTCAATGGTACGGCATATTCGATGGGAACCGGGACATTGCTTGCGTGGCAGATCAACTGGACTTGAGTCATTGACCGGCTCGCACCGCGCAACTGCGCGCATAGTTCAGCCAGGAGGCTATTGATCGGCACTTCGCCGCGTTCATAGCCATTATCTCTTTCGTACAAAAGCCGGTGGATTAGCGCCAAAGCATTTATCCGCGCACGGGTTTGTGCCAACACCTCCTTCGCGGGGCCTTCACGCACACGGCCCGATTGCAATGTCAGCAGGCTGTTGATGATCTGCAGGTTGTTTTTGACCCGATGGTGCACTTCACGCGTCAGCAGCGTTTTGGCCTCCAACGCTTGCGTCAGATCGGTATTACGGCGGTCGATGACGTCGGCCATGCTGTGCAAATCTGCGCTAAATGCGGCTATTTCTTGGGGCGCACTATCAAATTTGTGGCGGTCACCTGTGAAATCACCTTGGGCGAAGCGCCTCGAAACAATCCGCAATTCGCGCAACCATATCAAGGCCAAACGATTGGTTCCGACCCAGATGGCAATGGATGCAAGCAATATGGAAATCAAAGGTAACAAGATACTGGCGCGCACTTGCGACACCGCCGCTGCCATTAATGTATCTCGCGGTTCTGCATAGACGACAAACAGGTCAGAACTGTAGAGCTTATGCAGCGTGTAAATCCATAATCTACCCTTGCTATCGCGGATCTCGACGGGTTGGTTCTGGCGCGCTGTGACGTCGGGCGAAAAGGGCAGCGGCCGGTCGCCACTGGCCACATTCATGCCGTCGCGGGTCACAATCGCTAACGCCCCCGCGCCGCCGCGCGCGGCTTGGCGCAACCCGTCGCGTAGATATTTTACGTCAATGGCCGCAGTGATTGTGCCGTCCGATTGACCATCGGCGGTGCGCAACGGCAGGATAAGGAACAAGACATTCCTTTGGGCTATGGTCGCGAAAATGGGCGCCTTTGTAATGGTCATACCATTCGCACTGACCCCGCGTTGCCACCAACCTTCGTTCGCAATATTAACGGGCTTGGAAAGCGGCATGGCAGAGCAGCGCACCGTGCCATCTGCTGCTGTTCGGGCTATATTAGTAACGGGCGGATAATTGCTTAAAGATATGCGCAACGCAGAATCGCAATCATCGGTCATGCGGATGACATCACTGTTCGTTGTGTGCGCGAGCAACAGATGCTGTGCAATTACAAACGGGTCGCGTTGCCGTTCGGCAACCGCGCTTGCCGTTCCTTTCAACCGATCAAAGGCCAATTTTCGCGTATTTTCCAAAGTCGACATGCCTTGGATAAAGCTTGCAACAGCCACAGGCAGCAATGCGGCGAACACGACCAGAATAAGCCCGCGTCGCATGGTCATTGGTCGCAAAAATGCCATTTTGGTGCCTCGAAGGTGGTATTCTTGTGTCTACGGCCTAATCCCGGGCGGATGGTAACTTCACACTCAAATGCTCGGCATGGGGTCAGGGTGCTTGGGCAATGTGCTCCGAACCGGCTTTGATCTGGCGGGCTTCTTCAAGACGGCTTCGTCGGGACCGTTAATCAACGCTGCTAATGCCACGCGGCCGCGCGCTAGCCTGCTTTTGACCGTACCGATGGCGCAGCCCGTAATAACCGCTGCCTCTTCGTAGCTGGCACCGCCTGCGCCTACCAGCATCAGTATCTCGCGTTGTTCAGCGGGCAGCTTTTGTAACGCCTTTTCAACATCGCTCATGTGGATGTGGTGTTGCTGCGGCGGCGCCTCCACCAGCAGCCGTTCGGCGGCCTCGGGGTCCCAACTCGTCATCCGCGAATTTTTCCGCATCGTTGTATAAAACTGATTGCGCAATATCATGAACATCCACGCCCGGAAATTGGTTCCAGGGGTAAAGCTTGCATGCGCGGCCCATGCCCGCATCATAGCCTCTTGCGCAAGATCGTCCGCAAGTTCCCGATTGCCGCATAGTCCGCGTGCAAAAGCACGCAAAGATGGGATGAGCGCGACCATCTGCGCTCGAAAATCATCGGATGCATCGCGCTTTTCAGATATAGGACGCGATTCCACCGGCAAGGCGCTCACGATATTTTCTTGGAGGCCGATATTTTGGCATCGATTTGGTCCAGAAGGTCAAGAAAGTCGTCAGGGACAGGTTCATTGGCAATGCTGTCATGCATCTGGCGTAACGCCGCAGTGAGTGAATCAAATTCCGGGTCCATTGCTTCCCCCGCTTGCCGCTTGCCTTTATTGATAGCCAATTGACCCCCTCCGTCATTCCAAACGCCCGGCAACGTGTCGGACCCAGGCTGACCATTTTCTGTCGTTATACCCATGGCTCAATACCACAATTCGGGCAGGCGAAGATTTTTTATCATAGGCAATTAAGCAATTAAAGATGATATTGTTCCATCAAGCGGGAACAAAATTGCAGTTCGAACGTATTAGTTTCGCTAGCAAAGGGAGCAATTATGTCATTCAGACAGCAACTGGCATCACAATTGCCATATCTTAGGCGTTATGCACGGGCACTGACCGGGTCACAATCACTGGGTGACGCGGCCGTGCGCGAAACATTGGAAGCGTTATTGGAAGCTCCTGAAGAATGGGATGAAAAAGCTCCGGCCAAAACCGAGCTGTTCAAAACATTTCATCGGATCTGGAACAGCGAAATGATTGCGCCACTCGAATCGCGCGGTCGCAGCGGTGTGATCGCGCAATTCCCGGTAAAGCGCCGACAAAGCTTGCTGCTGGCCACGGTTGAAGGTTTTACTTTCGCCGATGTGGGCGTGATTTTGGGCATGAGCCAAGACGATGTGCGCCAACATGTTCAGGCGGCACGCAGTGCGATCGAAGATGCACTGTCTGCGCGCGTGCTCATCATTGAAGATGAATCGATCATCGCGCTGCACATTAAGCAGATTGTAGAAAGCCTCGGCCATGAAACAATCGCCATTGTGCGCACCCGGGCAGAAGCTGTGGCCAAGGCGCGTGACGAACGGCCAGAGCTTATACTGGCCGATATCAGCCTTGCCGATGGTTCAAGTGGCATTGATGCCGTTAAAGACATATTGTCTGAACAGACGGTGCCTGTGATCTTCATTACAGCCTTTCCCGAACGCCTGCTTACCGGCGAACGTCCCGAGCCGACCTATCTGATCACCAAGCCTTTTGAACCGGAAACTGTCATCGCCACCATTGGTCAGGCGTTGCTGATGCACCGGGATGTCGACATGAGTTCAAAGGCTGCATAATTTTTTGGGAACAATGTCTCGACACTATAGTTTGCTTTTCGAAACAATATTTCCAAGTCAACAAATGGGTAAAAGCAAATGTTGACCAGATGGCCGCCCCCCCTTCTAGGCCAGCGACCTAACACCCCGGCCTAAACGCCGGGGTGTTTCCTTTTGTTTCCCGATCCATCGATCAAGCCGCGTCAATTGGATGGCAACAATAACTTCGGATCAATCCGGGCGCTGTTCCATCTCATGCCCCAGTGCACATGCGGCCCGCTGGCTCTGCCCGTGGCGCCGACGCGGCCAATGACTTGGCCTTGGCGCACAAGGTCGCCTTCTTTGACCAATAATTCGGACGCGTGTAAAAATGCACTGTTCAACCCCATGCCATGGTCGATCATCAGCAAATGGCCCTCCAAAGTGAAGGCATCATTAGCGGCAAGGGTTACTACGCCGTCGGCTGGCGCGACGAAATCCTGGCCTTGGGCAGCGGCGATGTCCATGCCATTATGATAGCTGCCCGGCGTGCCGTTATAAATGCGCTGCGCGCCAAATAGCCCCGATATGCGGCCCGATACGGGGCGGATGAATGTTTGCCGCCAGCCTGCACTATTGCTGCGGACGGCGCGCGCTGCCGTAATCCGTGCGAGCTCCGCGCTGCGCCGGGCCTGAAATTCGGCGGAGCTTGTCGCGCCGCCGGTGATGTTCGCGGCAACATGTTCGATGCGCCAATTGCCCGGAGCGACGGCGATATTGCGCTCCATCTTGCTGCCATCGGCCAGCATCGCGACCAGCCTTGCCTCCATCGGTGCGTCACGGTCAAAACCGATCAGGAAGAACCCGTCCGGACTAAGCTCTACCGCCGCGTCGTTTAAAAATACGCTGCTTGCTCCCTTGGGCGCGCGGCCGATGACAAGGCCGCCTTGCACAGCAGCGCCGGACAACCAGAACTCGGCCGGGTTTGTTTGGGAAGGAACCTGCGGCTGCGCGGAAACTGGTGCCACCGCAAAGGCAAGACCGATCAAAGCCGGGATGGTTGCGCGCAAAACCCGGCTTATGCCCGCCAACCGTTCAGCCTTTGGTCAATGCCGCGCGGGTGGATGCCTCTGCGCTCACATACGGCTCCTGCTTAACGACGCTCCAGTAACGCAGCTCTTCCAGCGCAATGGCCTGCCCAGTCACCGCGCACACGACATGGTCGCCTGCGGTCAGTAGACGGAAGCTATTGGCCATATAATGCAGGCGGGCGACTTTGTTTTTGGAAGACATCAGCATGGCTGCATTATGGCGCATCGACGCGCAATGGGCAATGCGTCGCTTCAGCCGTCGAACAGATTGCCCTGATTAACCGTTGGTATGTTGGGTTTGGGCGTCGAGGATCGCGGCGGAGCAGAGCCGTTGACGACGCTGCGGACTTCGCCATCGACGAACCGCAGGGTCACGTCGCCCGCCTTCACCGCTGCGGCCCGCGACATAATGGTTTTGCCGTCTGCATCGGTTACGCGGGCAAAACCGCGCTTCAGCGGGGCTTCGGGATGCAGGCTACCGGCAAGCCGGGTCAGCGCATCCAGCCGTTGCTGCCCTTGTTCGACACGGCGGGTCAAAAGGCGCGGATGCAGCATCATCGCTGGCCCGGAATAGGCGATCTCCGCCTTGCCGACGCGCGTGCGCAGCGACTGGCGCAGGCGTTCGGCAAGATCATCGGTGCGTAACTGGTGCGGCGCGGCAAGGTCGGACAAACGCGGCATCAGTCGGCGTTGCGCCTCAAGCCGTTCCGCCGCCAGGTCCACCCGCTTGCGCACTATGTTCGCGATGCGCAGGCCCAATTGGCCGACGCGTTGCAACAGATCGCTGCGCACCGGCACCGCAATTTCGGCGGCAGCCGTCGGCGTTGGCGCGCGCAGATCAGCCGCGAAGTCGCACAAGGTGGTATCAGTTTCATGCCCTACCGCCGAGATAATCGGTATCGTACAATTGGCGACTGCGCGGACTACGGCTTCATCGTTAAACGCCCATAGGTCCTCAATCGACCCGCCACCGCGCGCGACAATCACAAGGTCGGGGCGCGTGGCCGGGCCATCTTGCGGCATCGCGGAAAATCCGTTCACTGCCCGCGATATTTGTGCCGCCGATCCTTCGCCTTGCACCAATACGGGCCAGATGATGACATGTGTTGGGAAGCGGTCGGCCAGCCGGTGTAAGATGTCGCGGATGACTGCGCCCGTGGGCGATGTAACCACACCGATAACGCGGGGCAGTGCCGGCAGTTTCTTTTTGCGCTCCGGCGCAAACAGCCCTTCTGCTGCGAGGCGCGCTTTCAGCTTTTCAAACAAAAGCATCATCGCGCCTTCGCCTGCCACCTCAAGGCTATCGACGACGATCTGATAATTGGAGCGGCCCGCATAAGTGGTGAGCTTGCCGGTGGCGACAACCTCAAGCCCATCCTCCGGCGCGAAGGGCAGCCGCGCCGCGCCGCCTTTCCACATCACGGCGTCGAGCCGTGCGGTATCATCTTTCAGGCAAAAATAGATATGCCCCGACGCCGCGCGCTTGAACCCCGAAATCTCCCCGCGCACGCGGACATGGCCGAATCGGTCCTCAACGGTGCGTTTCAGGGCAAGCGACAGTTCCGACACGCTCATCGCCTGGGCATTGTCGCCGGGCCGCTCCTCGGCTAACAGGCGAGCGACCTGTGGGTCGGCAGTTTCAAAGGGGTCATTTGCGGACATGAATATCTTGCTCATCGGTTCGGGCGGTCGCGAACATGCGCTGGCGTGGAAGCTCGCGCAATCGCCAAACTGCGATACACTCTTTGCCGCGCCGGGCAATCCCGGGATCGCGCAAGAGGCAGAACTGGTGGATATCCATATCGCTGATCACGCCGCGGTCATCGCCTTTTGCGCGGGCCATGATATCGGCCTAGTGGTGGTCGGACCCGAAGCACCATTGGTAAGCGGCTTAGGCGACAGCTTGCGCGATGCAGGCATTCCGGTCTTTGGTCCCAATCAAAAAGCCGCGCAATTGGAAGGGTCAAAGGGCTTCACCAAGGATATGTGCGCCGCCGCTGGCATTCCGACCGCTGGCTATGCCCGATATGACAGCAAGGCATCGGCCATGGCTGGCCTAGATGGGTTCGAAGCGCCTTATGTGATCAAAGCGGACGGCCTGGCGGCGGGCAAAGGTGTGATTATTGCCGAAACACGGGCGGAGGCGGAGGCCGCGATCGACGATATGTTCGGTGGCGGTTTTGGGGATGCTGGTGCATCTGTCGTGATCGAAGAATTTATGACGGGCGAAGAAGCGAGCTTTTTCGCGCTGACCGATGGCCGTGATGTTGTCGCCTTTGGCTCCGCGCAAGACCATAAGCGCGTGGGCGATGGCGATACGGGCCCCAATACTGGCGGCATGGGCGCGTATTCGCCCGCCTTTGTGCTGACCGATGCACTGCAAGCGCACGTCATGGACCGTATCATTCGGCCGACGGTCGCCTATATGGCGGCGAACGACATGCCCTATTCGGGTGTCCTGTTTGCAGGGCTGATGCTCACCGACGAGGGGCCAAAGCTTATTGAATATAATGCCCGTTTTGGGGACCCTGAATGCCAGGTGTTGATGACCCGTTTTGAGGGCGATCTGGCCGCTTTGATGCTGGCGGTTGCGACAGGGACTCTTGCGCAAGCTGCGGCTCCGGCATTTTCGCGCAAAGCGGCGTTAACAATTGTCATGGCGGCAAATGGCTATCCGGCTTTGCCGGAAAAAGGCGGTGTCATCCATCTTGCGGACGTGAAGGACGCCAAAATATTCCATGCGGGGACGGCTGAAGTAGGCGGCCAATTGGTCGCCAGCGGTGGTCGCGTGCTCAACGTTACCGCAACCGGCGATACTGTAACGCACGCGCAAGCCGTCGCCTATGCCGCAGTGGACAGCATCGATTTTCCAGGCGGTTTCTGCCGCAGAGACATTGGCTGGCGCGAAGTGGCGCGTGAAGCAGCATCCGGCACGGATTAACGGTTTCACGCATCCATATTTTGGCGTAACTGAACGCCCTGTTTTTTGGGATTCCAGGGAGGAAAGCATTGTCCAACAATCTAATCATTATCATCGGTGCAGTTTTGATCGTTGCTATCTCTTTGTGGTGGCTGCTTTCGCTGGGCGGCGTGAAGAAGAAAACGGACAGCGCGCCTAAAGACATATTGCGGTCTCCTGCGGCTGTTCTTGCACCGCCAGTGGCGCCAGTCGCGCCGCTTGTTCAGGCCGCTTTGCCAGCGGCGAAGACTGCCAAAGCTAAGGCTCCGGTGAAGACCGCTGCAACGAGAAAAGCAGCCGCGCCCAAAACCGCTGCGCCAAAAGCTGCGGCCAAGCCTGTTGTTGAAAAGGCAAAAGCGGAAAAAGCACCAAAGGCACAGGCGGCAAAACTTGCTCCAATATCATCAATCCCTGACAATCTTGAGCTGATCAAGGGCTTGGGGCCCAAGGTCAACAATCTGCTCAAGGGTCTTGGCGTAACCAGCTTTGCGCAGGTCGCCAACTGGACCGCTGCTGACGTGGCGGACATAGATGCCAAGCTTGGCGCCTTTGCTGGCCGGATCACACGGGACAACTGGATCGACCAAGCCCAATTGCTTGCGGCAGGGGACATTGCCGGTTTTGAACAAAAATATGGCGCGCTGGGAAGTGGTGCCAAGGGTTGAATATATAAACCGACGGAACGGGGGCGCTGGGTAACCGGCACCGCTTGCGCGTTACCCCTATCTGCCGACGCGCTGCAACCCGGTCCCATGCATTTTGAGCCATTGGTCCGCGGCCTTGCGGTTGCCTTCGTATAACGTGTCGAGCCACGCATAAAAATCGGCGCTATGGTTCATATGGCGGATGTGCGCGACTTCATGCGCGATGACGGAGCGGCGCACATAGACGGGGGCCATGATCAGTCGCCAGCTAAGCGAAATAGTGCCATGGCTTGAGCAACTGCCCCAACGGCTCCGTGGATCACCAAGCGACAGGCGCGGGACCGGCGCATTTGCCTTGGCGCAATAAAATGCGATTTCCTTAGTAAATATGGCGCGCGCTTCGGCTTTCAACCAACGCAGGATGCGCGCTTCAATCGACGATGCTGGGCCACCAAGACGCAGTCGGCCCTCATCACACTGGACGCTGCGCGGCCATTCCTCGCGCCATTCGATGACATGGCCCTCACCTTCGACCGCAATGTCGCTGCCTGGGGCGATGGGGGCGGCCTGCGCCACGCTGTTCAACCGCGTGGCAATCCACTCCCGCTTCTTATCGACAAAATCGAGCGCGATATTGGTGGGGGTGTAATGCGGCATCGTAATCCGGATTTCGCGTTTGATGGCATCGGCACGCATGGAAATGCGCTTTGCGCGGCTGTTCCGGTGGATGCGCACGGGTAGGCGCTCGCCTTCGATTACCACAGTGGGATCAGAGAGGCTTTTCGACAATATGGTTTTCAAGCGGTCCAGCATGCAGTTCCGATATAGCCCTATTTTTCACCGACATGCCAGCATGATGTATCGTCTGGCGATCTCCGCTGACCAAATAATGCCATTTGGGTAAAGGCTTGTCTGCCGCACGGAGCACATAAGCGCATGTTGACGGCAGCCAGACATAATCATCGATTTTGTTGGGTGTGAGCCGCAGACACTCCGGCACGATGGCCCTGCGCCCGCGATAATCCGAACATTGACAGGTTTGCAGGTCAAGCAATTTGCAGGCGACATTAGTGGGATAGATGCAGCCGGTATCTTCGTCCTCCACCTTGTTGAGGCAACATTTGCCGCACCCGTCGCACAAGGCCTCCCACTGCGCGCGATCCAGGCTATCTAACGGCGCCTCCCAAAAGGGGACTTTGGTCACATCAACGGACCCATTTGGCCAGTTCCGCCTCCACGAGGGCAGGCGCGCCTTCATTGGCGGCGGTGTTCGGGACATCGGCTGGCATGATCGCTAATGGTTCACCCTTTGGCCCCATCAAATAGGGAGTCTGGCTGTGGCTTATCAGGTAATTTTCCGGCGAGCTGCCGTCGACCTTGCTGGAGTAGATGGCGAATTTCTTGGCGGCGTCGGCAATTTCTGAATCTGTGCCGGTCAGACCGATAGCGCGCGGATGAAAGGCGCTGACAAATTGCTTCAGCACCGCACTCGTATCGCGGGCGGGATCAATGGTAATGAAAATCGGTTGGATCTTGGCCGCCAAATCAGGGTATTTTTTCTCAAAAGATTTCAGGCCAGCCATGAGGTTCTGCATATCGGGCGTGCAGATGTCGGGGCAATAGGTATAGCCGAAATAGACGATCCGATAGGAACCGTCGAATTCCTTAAAACTGCGCTTTTGGCCATCCTGATCGGTCAGCAGAAAATCACCACCGATCGTGGCCCCCGCCAGCGGTGCTTCGCTCAGCGGCAGTTGCGCGGGGCCAGAGTCACATGCGGATAAGAGCAGAAGGGCAGATGCGGCAAAAAGTGATGTTTTGTTCATAGCGAGGCCAGACATGGTCTGCTAAGGCGGAGTATACAAGGATAATGGACATAAATATGGGACAGATTCTGTTGAAAAAGACATTTTTTCTCGTTGCAACGGCTGGTCTCATCTTGCCAATCACCAGCGGTGTCGTTGCGCCTGCCGCCATGGCGCAGTTTTCGGACAGCTATAACTTCCTGAAAGCGGTTAAAGACCGCAAAGGTGAGGATGCCGAAAAGTTTCTGGCAGAACCTGGCTCGGTCATCGTCAATACGCGCGATATTACCTCTGGTGAAACCGCTTTGCATATCGTGATCCAGCGCCGCGATTCGACGTGGCTCGGCTATTTGCTGCAAAAGGGTGCCAATCCGAACTTGGCCGACAAAAAAGGTACGACCCCTTTAATGCTCGCCACGCAACTGGGCTATGTGGAGGGTATAGACGTGCTTACCCGCAGAAAGGCGCAGGTCGACCAAAGCAATCGAGCGGGTGAAACGGCGCTCATTCTGGCCGTCCAACTCCGTAATATAGACGCCGTGCGGGCCTTGTTAAAGGCAGGGGCCAACCCGGATAAATCCGACAGCCGTGCCGGCTATTCGGCGCGCGATTATGCCAAGCAGGATGGCCGTGCGTCGGAAATTGCTGCCCTCATCGAAAGTCATGGCAAAGCAGATGCCGCATCAAAGCCTGCTGAACTGGACTTTTCGGGCATTGAAGGGCCAAAATGAAGCGCTTCGCGATCCCATCCGACTGAATCAGCCGGGCACGAACGTCATGGCGGCACCGTTCATGCAATAGCGTTTGCCGGTGGGCTTAGGCCCGTCATCAAAGACATGCCCAAGATGCCCGCCACATTGCGCGCAGTGCACTTCTGTCCGTGGCAAACCAATTTTATAGTCGGTTTTTGTACCAATTCCGCCTGCCAATGGCGTGTAAAAGCTCGGCCAGCCTGTACCGCTTTCGAACTTTGTGGCCGACGAAAATAGCCGCTTATTGCAGCCAGCACAGACATAAGTGCCCTTGCGCTTTTCGTTGTTCAGCGCGCTGCTATAGGGCCGTTCGGTGTCCTCTTGGCGCAATATGCGATACGCCGCTGGCGACAGCCGTTTCTTCCACTCGGCGTCGCTGTAGCTGACGGCAAAGCGCGCCTTGGCGGTCGCACCGCGGCCACAGCCCAAGACGAACGCAGCCGCGCCTGCACTCAAAAAGGACAGAAGTTGGCGCTTGCTCAGTTGCATGACATTTTCCTTTAAAAGCCCTTGCAGTACATACGCTGCGGTCGCCCAAAAAGTTTCATATCAATAACGCGACAGCTCCACATCCATCTTGCGATAGCCATGGACAAAGCAACCGGCGACGCGTTCTGGCTCTGCAACCACGTTCGGCCGCAGGCGGCGCACGGCCATTTCCTCGAGTAGGATGCGGATTTGCAGTTCGGCAAGCCGCGCACCGACGCAGCGGTGGATGCCATAGCCGAACGCCAAGTGACGCCGGGCATTTTCGCGGTCAACGATCAACTTGTCCGGATTTTCAAACACGCTTTCGTCGCGATTGGCAGACAGATACCACATGCCGATCTTGTCGCCCGCCTTGATGGGCGCTCCGAACAGGTCATGGTCCTGCGTCGCGGTCCGCCGCATATGCGCCAGCGGCGTCTGCCAGCGGATGATTTCGCTGACGGCGTTGGTGATGAAGGCAGGGTTCTTTTCCAGTCTCTCTCGTTCATCTTGGAAGCTATGTAGGCCATAAACATAGCCCGACATGGAATTGCGTGTCGTGTCGTTACCGCCGACGATCAGCAAGATGAGGTTACCCATATATTCCAACGGGGCCATGTCCTTCATCGGCGAATGGATCATCCGGCTGATTAGGTCGGGGGCCTCCCCCTTATTTTTGCGTTCGTTCCAGAGATTCTGGAAATAGGCGCCCATTTCGAACATTTTGGCGAGCCGCGCTTTGCGGGTTTCTTCGGTGCGGAACAATTCGACGTCACCAGCCCAATCGGACCATTCGGTCAGTTTGCGGCGGTCTTCCCAAGGGAAATCGAACAGCAAGGCAAGCATTTGCGTCGTCAGTTCAATCGAAACCAGATCAACCCAGTCGAATGTTTGGCCAACGGGCAGCGAATCCAGTAACTCCGCCGTGCGGCGGCGGATGTCGCCGGACATGCGGTCCATTTCGCCCGGCGTAAATGCTGGCGCGATGACGCGGCGTTCCTCGGTATGCTTGGGCCGGTCCATCGCGATGAACATTGGCATGACGACTTTTTCATCTTCCGGAATGGGTTCGGCGAGCGCGTTGTCGTCGATCAGCGTGATGCCGCCATGTTCAAATGAAGACGAGTAAATATCTGGCAATGCCTCAACATGCTGGATCGCTTTCAGCGTGGTGACATTCCAATAGCTACCGAAATCGGAGCCTTCGATTTTGTTAATCGGGGCCTTTTCCCGCATTTCCTTGAATATAGGATGCCAACGATCCTCAAGGTAAATATCGGCTTTGGTTACATCCCAACGGTGCGGTGCCTGATTGATCTCATAGGGTAGCGAATCGCTTTCAAATATCGGGGCAGTGGCCATTTTTTTCGACTCCTCTCACCAAGGAAAGTGCCACTACTTACAAAAATGTCAATCCAGTTTCGAACCGCAACTTAATTGTTATGTAGGGTGTTATCGGGAAATTTTCATCAGCCCCCAAAGCTTGCGCTTGCCGCCATCCTCGGCGCGGCCAGCGTTTCCGGACTTCATGACGTTTTTCTTGAACAGATATACGCCAAGGCGCAGCAGCAGCACCGCGAATAACAGTTGGCCGATAATCGCTACGCCATGATGCCATAATGTTGGCTCAAGCGCAGCGCGCCCGATCATCGCGAAGGGCGAACTGAACGGAAAGACGGCCGCAAATATTTCTATGGGTTCGCCAGTCTTGGTTAGCGCGTAGGCGGCGAAGAAAAAATTCACCATTTGCGCCATGGTGACTGGCGTCGAAATCGTCTGTACCTCGCGCACCGTTGACGCCATTGCGCCAATACCAAGGAATAAGGCACCAAACATCATATAAGCCATGATGAAATAGGTGAAGCATAGCGCCACAAATGTCGGCCATCCGACCGCTGGCGTCGGAATGCTCGGCACATTAGGATCAATGGCCACAAAGCCAATCAAGCCAATAATGGACCACATGGTGATGCCAACCAATGCCATGGCGAGCATGGCAACCAGCTTGCCCAGAAACACCGATTCCATCGGGATCGACGCAGCCAAAATTTCGATAATCTTGTTCGATTTTTCCTCGACCAGATTGGACAGCACCATGCCCGCCAGCAATAACGTGAGGAAAAATATCAGTGCCTGACCAATTTGCGCGGTGATCGTTCGCAGTTGCTTGTCATTATTGGCGCTTTCGGCAACGACATCAGGCGTAGCTGTGGGCAGTTGTACACTGCCGCCGCTAGACGCGTAACCGGCAAGAAGCTCAATGTCGGCGCGGTGCCGTTCGATGCTGCTTGCGGTTCCTGTTATGATGGGTTTCGCCAGCGTCCCTGTGACCACCACGCTAAAATTATCCGCTTTTTTGCGGAGATACTCTTGGGGCCGTATCTGCTCTGCGGCTCCCTCGCCGACGATTTTCATATCGGCAAAATAACCATCGCCAAATGTTTTGGACAACGCAGCGCGCGCGGCCAAAAGCTTGTCAGAATCAGCTGTAGTAAGCGCGACAGCGACAGAGGGCCGCGACACGTCCCGCGCCATCTGCTCACCCAAATTGCCCGCCGCGAAGCCGATCAGCACCGGTAATAAGGGACCCAGCAGAAAGAAGATGAACGCCTTGGAATAGACAATCGCGATAAAATCGCGGCGGGCAATGACGAAGGCGGCGCGGAAAGTCTCGCTCATTTTGCGTCTCCCATGGCGGCCCCATCCATTTCGGCGGCCACATCTTCGCCTGCAATCGCGACGAAGGCATCGTGCAGGCCAGGCCGTTCAATGGATAGCGACCGGATGCCCGCTTTGCCCTCGACCAAGGCAGTCAGTAGGGGCTCCACGCCTGTTTCGGGCAAGGTGAAGTGCCAATGATGCCCTTCTGCCTTTGTCTGCGCTGGCAGAGCCGAGCGCCATGGGCCATCAAGTGTTTCGGTTTCCAAATGCACTTGCGGACGCAAACGGTCACGGGCCTCCGACACCAGCCCGTCAAAGCTGATCTTGCCCTTTGCAATAATCGCGATGCGTTCGCACAAGCGTTCGGCATGGGCGATGACATGGGTGGAGAAAATAACGGTAACGCCTTTGTCAGCCTGCGCACGGATCATTTTTTCGAGCTTCGCTTGATTTAGGGCATCAAGCCCGGAAAAAGGTTCATCGAGAACAATCAGCTTCGGGTCATGGACGATGGTGCCCATCAACTGCACCGTCTGCGCCATACCTTTAGACAGCTGCCGGATTTGCCGGTCTGCGGCGTAACCAAGGCCAGCTTCTTCGAGCAAGGCGCGGCCTTTTCTCGTGCCTTCCTTGAGCGAAAGGCCGCGCAACGCCCCCATGAAAGCAATAGTGTCAACGGCGCGCATCGATTGGTAAAGCCCACGTTCTTCGGGCAAATAGCCCACGTTACGCGACTGTAAGATGGGGCGGTCGGCGCCAAGCAAGGTCCGCGTTCCAGCGTCGGGATCAATGATGCCAAGCAAGGTCCGCAGCATGGTTGTTTTGCCCGCGCCATTTGGTCCCAAAATGCCAAAGATGCTACCTTCGGGAATTTTCAAGTCCACACCATCAACCGCGCGAAAGCCGTCGAATTGCTTTACCAGGCCTTTTGCCTCTATTGCATACATTTTGATGAGCCCTGGAGTGTGGGAGGGTGTTGAATAAGGTCGGCGCGTGGAGAGAGAAAATAGAAATTTAGATAACGCCTTGCAAGATAGAGATTTAGTTTACGCCTTGCAAGATCGTGCCAAAAACGAAGGCTTTGTCGCCTTTGGCATCGCGCCTGGCCGTCTTGCGCCGGCGGCAGGCGTGCGACTTCGACAATGGCTGCGCGAAGGCTTGCATGGCGACATGCTTTGGATGGAAAGCCGCGCCGATGAGCGCGCCAATCCGGACATCTTATGGCCCGAGGTCAAATCCGTCATCATGCTGGGGATGAGCTACGCCCCGCCGCAGGATCCCATGGTCCTTGCCGACCAAGACACGCGCGCACGCATTTCGGTCTACGCACAAGGGCGCGATTATCATGATGTTGTGAAGGGCGCGCTCAAGCGGCTGGCGGGCTGGCTGGCCCATGAAGCAGGTGCAGGCGTTAAGGTTTTTGTGGATACCGCGCCCGTGATGGAGAAAGCCTTGGCGCAATCCGCAGGGCTTGGCTGGCAGGGTAAGCATAGCAATGTCGTGAGCAGGGAACATGGCAGTTGGCTGTTTTTGGGCGCGATTTATTCCACCGCTGAGCTTGCGCCTGCCTTACCTGCCGAAGACAGTTGTGGATCATGCCGTTTGTGCCAAGACATTTGCCCGACCAATGCCTTTCCCGCGCCCTATCGCCTCGATGCCCGCCGCTGCATCTCTTATTTGACGATTGAGCATAAGGGGCCGATTGACTTGGAACTTCGGCCATTAATGGGCAATCATATCTATGGCTGCGATGACTGTCTTGCCGTTTGTCCGTGGAACAAATTTGCCGAAACGGCCGCCGCGCATAAGGCTTTCTTGCCGCGCGCGGAACTGGTTGCGCCGCAGATTGCGGATTTATTGACATTGGATGATGCCGCATTCCGCCAACTTTTTTCCGGATCGCCCATAAAACGGATCGGACGTGACCGGTTTGTTCGCAATGTCCTGATCGCGGCTGGCAATGGCACGGATGCCGGGCTTATTGCGCAGATTGAGGTGTTGCTGGCTGATCCTTCGCCTGTGGTGCGCGGCGCGGCGATTTGGGCGTTGGGGCGGCTGTCGCCTGAGGTGTTTGCGCAAAGGCGGCAGGACTTGTTTGCTACGGAGCAAGATGCGTCGGTTCTTGCCGAATGGGGGGCGTAGGATATGAACGGTCCAGTTAGGGTCAGGACCACTTAAATCCACCTTAGCGGCGTTGCAGGGCCTCAATGCAGGCGGCGCGGTCTACGGCCGCTCCGTCGCTTCTGCGTGCATCGACATAAGTGACGACTTCGCGCGCGCCTTTGCGTTCGGGATAGAGAAACACATCAAGGATGCAGGGCTTACCGACGAACTGCAGCTTGCGACCATTTACTTCGACAACGTCCAGCCGTGGTTCGCCGAATAAGCGTTTTATAGCATTGGCGTCTTTACCAATCACGCCTTCAAGTCCGCGCGCTACAATAACAGGACGGGGCGGGAAAGACGCCGCCGTGCGTTCGGCCGGTGCGGGCTGACGCGCTGGCGCACGTGCCTCAGGCGCCGAGACACAGCCCGCCAGCAACAGCGCGATTGCGGTGAGGGGGAGTGCATGCTTCATAAATTCGAATTTCCTGAATGGACCCAATGGACCGCCGTGGCTGTTGCCAAAATGGGCACCAGAAGGTTGACAAGCGGCACCAGCATTCCGGCAGTTCCCATTAGTCCCAGCATCAGACGGGGTAGCTTGTTCATCGCGCCCTTTGCGCCATGACGTGCGATGAGCATATCCTCCAAGTCCCGGCCCAAAAGCAACGCGTTGATCAACAGGAACGCGATGGCGGTGCCAAAGCCGGTAAACAGCAGAAGCACATAAAGCGGTAAAGCGAGGAGATTATAGCCCAGCACGCGCATTATCGACCGCATGGCCAACTGCACACCAGCGCCAAGGCTTGGCCGTTTGCCGAATGCGGCTTGCCGTGGATAATGCCGATCCTCGACGGCATCGATGATGTCATCGGCAAAAACCCATGTTATCGCAACGGCGACAACGCGGAACAGCAAGAAGCCGGACAGGACGGTAATGGCACCTGTGAGCAGGCCCGACCAAAGGCTGTCATCATTCACATTGAACCATCCGAACAACCCTTGCAGGGCGAACCAGAGGCCAACGCCCAGAATGAGGATGCTGACGATGGTGAGAAGGATTACCTTGACCAAGACAGCAAAGATACGCCTGTCGGACAGACTTTGGAACGAAAGCATCAACGCCTGGATCATGCGACCGTTCTAAAGCGCTTGCCGGAAATGTCCAATCCAACTAGGGCGCGCTTGGCTTAAATAGGAACCTTTATGACCGATACCCGCTTCGACGTCCTCGCAATTGGCAATGCCATTGTTGATATCATCGCCGACACCGATGATGCTTTCATCGCAAGCGAAGGCCTCAATAAGGGCAGCATGCAGCTTATCGACGAGGAACGCGCACAGGCGCTTTACGGGCATATGGGACCTGCCCGGGAAATTAGCGGGGGTTCGGCGGCGAACACCTTGGCTGGCCTTGCACGGCTTGGACACAAGACGGCGTTTATCGGGCAAGTTGCAACCGATCAGCTTGGTGAAGTTTTCGCGCATGACATTCGCGCGGGCGGCATTCATTTCGACATTCCCGCCCGTGACGGTGCGCCATCGACAGCGCGTTGCTACATATTGGTCACGCCCGATGCGCAGCGCACGATGAACACCTTTTTGGGTGCATCCCAATATCTGCCTGAAACGGTAATCGACAAATCGCTGATCGAAAGCGCGGCGATCTTGTATCTTGAAGGGTATTTGTGGGACCCTGAAGAACCACGTGCTGCCATGCGCACCGCCATTGATGTTGCGCGGGCGGCTGGTCGCAAGGTGGCTTTAACCTTATCAGACGCATTTGTGATTTCGCGTCATGGTCCTGATTTCCTGGCCGAAATGGACGCTGGCCGTATTGACATTTTATTCTCTAACGAAGTTGAAATCTGCGCGCTGAACAACAGCGATGATTTCGAAGCTTCGGTCGCCGCTATCGCCGCCAAGGTTCCATTGCTGGTCTGCACGCGCGGCGCACATGGCGCAATTGCCGTCGAAAATGGTGTACGGACGGAAGTCGGTGCGGAACCAGTGGCGCAGTTGGTCGATACCACAGGCGCAGGCGACCTGTTTGCGTCCGGTGTGTTTGCCGGCCTTGCGCAGGGGCGCCCAATGGCGGAATGCCTGACCATGGGTGCGGTGTGCGCAGCGGAAATCATCTCGCATTATGGCGCGCGGCCGGAAGCAGATATTGCTGATTTGGTTGCCAAGCGTTTACGTTAATCGCGTTTCTTGCGGAATAGGACCCGGTCTTCGGGGCCAAAGCCCCAGCGCCAGACGATCCAGCCATAAAGACCAAGAATTGCGGGAATACCGATTGTGAGTTCGACCCATTCAAATCGGGCGGGCACGCTGACGATAATGAATCCAAGCAGCGCAGCAGCGGCGACGGCAATAAGCAGCGGCCAGCGCCAGACACGGATATTCTGCCCAAGCAAATGCGACAGAAGCCGGGATTTGATAAGCGACCCGATCCCAAGCGAGATCGTCAGGCCGCACGCCACCGCTGCCGCCTGATATAGGCCGACATGTTCAGGCTTAATGGGTAAATCGTCGACGAGTATGATCAGGCCAACACTCACCAATGCCTGTACCATGAGCATGCCGAGCGAGATCAAAAGATTTCGGTGGCGTGCCATATACACCAGGGCGGATTCGCTCACGACGGCGGTGGCGGCGGCAACCTCTGCGGCGAGCAAAAAGGCAAGCGCCATAGCGCCGCCAACAAATTGAGGGCCCACCAGCCCCATCACGGCCTCGCCCGGGATACCAAGCGCCAATGCAATCCCCGCCTGCGCCGCTATGATCCAAAAGCCGACTTGGCCCACTTGCTTGGCGATTTCCGCATAGTTTTGCGTCTGCAAATTGCGGGTAATGACTGGCCCCAAAATTGGGTCGAAACTGGTTTTCAACTTCTGCGGCAGGCTCGCGACTTGTTGCGCGACATAATAAATTCCGACGACGGCTGGCGCGGCGAACAAGCCCAATATGGCAAGGTCAAGCCGCCGGCTGCCCCATTCGGCTGCATCAGCAGCAGCGAGCGGCAGGTTGCGCCGCGCAATGCCAAACGAGCGCGTCGGGCTTGGGCGCCAGCCGCGCGGAAGGCCATAGCTGCGCCATAAGGGCCACAGCGCAAAGACCAATGCCGCCGCTAAAGAGGCGATATAAGCCAGGATCAGGCCGTCACGGGCGGAATAGAAATAAAATACACCCGCAGCGATGCTGATCGTCCAAGGCTCGACAACTGCGCGTGCGCGTACGGTGGATAGGATGTCAAATTTATAGGCAAGCGCAGACAGCGATATATCCGTCGCCACAATAGCAAAAATCGCCAGCGGCAAGAACCGATCAAACCCGTTGATGCCGCTATTGGGAAACATGAATTGCGGAAACGCGATCAAAAATGCAGCGCCCAGCGCCGAAGCGACCATCGCGGCGAGTAAGCAATCCGCGATGATATGGGCGTGCGGCCGATCATCCCTGGACAGCAGCTCCGCAAGACCCCGGCGCAGGCCAAGCGACCCAAGCTGGGCTGCAAATTCAACGATCAAAATCGCATAAGCAAAGCGGCCAAGTGCCTCGGGACCATACAGCCGTCCTGCGATGAACAAGAATGGGATACGCGCCGCCAGCCGCAGCACGAATCCAAAGACATTTGTACGACCGCCCTTGGCGAGCGCTTGAATGTCTTCTTCATCGGTTCTGGCTGTGGTCAAATGCGGTCCTTTGTGCGTGAACTAGCGGATTCAGGCCGAAGTTACCAGCTTTCGGACTTGAGTGGACGGGCCAATAACTCCTTCACTACAGCCTCCACGGTGGCTGTGCCAGCGAGTAACGCGCAAACGGCTGAAACGATTGGCATTTCGACAGACAGAGATGTCGCCGACTTCAAAAGCACTGGTGCGGTAAACGCGCCCTCGGCCACGGTCTTACGGTCGGCGAGCAGGTTTTGCGCAGTTCGTCCTTGTCCAAGACCTCGGCCCAACGAGAAGTTTCGCGAGTTTTCCGAACTGCACGTCAGCACCAGATCGCCCAGCCCTGACAGCCCCGCAAGCGTTTCGGCTTTTGCACCGCGCGCGAGGCCGTAACGCTGCATTTCGGCAAAGCCGCGCGCGATTAACGCAGCGCGCGCATTCAGGCCAAGGCCAGCGCCGTCGACTACGCCACAGGCAATGGCGAGCACATTTTTAACGGCACCTCCAATTTCCGCGCCAACGACGTCATCGGACCAATAGGGACGGAAAGAGGGGGTGGCGATACTGCGCATCAGCGCCGAACCAAGCGCTGGGCTTGCGGTCGCAAGCGTCACGGCGGTTGGCTTTCCAGCCGCGACCTCATGCGCAAATGTAGGGCCGGAAAGCACAGCCAAAGCATTTTGCGGCCGCATATGCGCTGCGACGTCGGACACCAGCATTTGTGTGTCGGCCTCGATACCCTTGGCACATAGGATCATCGGCGCTTGCGTGTCGGGAAGTGCGGATAAAGTCGCGCGCACATGCTGCGCCGGCGTGACGATCAGCAACGCATCGCAATTGGCCATATGGGTAAGGTCGGCTGTAGCTTCAATCTTTGGCGACAGCGGCATTCCGGGCAGGAACAGGGTGTTTTCATGTTGGACGTTCACGCTGCGTACGACATCTTCTTCGCGGGCCCACAGCAAGACACCATCATGGATTTGTGCCATGACTGCCGCAAGCGCAGTGCCCCATGCGCCGCCACCGATGATGCCGACGGGATATCTGCTCATGCTCATGCTTTGACGCCTGCGCCGCGAGCGGGTGCGGCATGGGGGTCAAGCGGCCAACGCGGCCGCGCGACAAAGTCCAGCCCGTCCGTTAGGCCCATGCCAAACCGCTCTGCACCGGCCCAAGCGATCATAACGCCATTGTCGGTACACAACCACAAGGGCGGGGCGACAAAGCGCATCCCACGTTGCACAGCGAGCTTTTCCAGCATCTCACGGATTGGCACATTGGCCGCAACACCGCCAGCCACCACCAAGGCAGCAGGCGCATCGATGCGATCCAGCGTATAGGTTATGCGGTCATAGAGGCAGTCGATGACCGCCAATTGGAACGACGCGGCAATATCCTGTATCCTATACCGGCCCGATGCATGCGCGCGAAGGACAGCGCTTTTCAAACCGGCAAAGGAGAAATGCGGTTCATCCGCGCCTTTTAGCGGCCTTGGCAGGGGCACGTTGTTGGCGTTGCCGATGGCGGCGGCGCGTTCGACCGCGGGCCCGCCAGGAAAGCCGAGACCCAAGATTTTCGCGGTCTTGTCAAACGCCTCGCCCACTGCATCATCGATGGTGGTCGCAAGACGGTTATAATCGCCAACGCCGTTGACGCGCAGCAACTGGCAATGGCCGCCCGACACAAGCAACAGCACATAGGGAAATTCCAGATCCGCATCGATAAGGCGGGGCGACAAGGCGTGGCCTTCAAGATGGTTGACGGCAATCAGCGGCTTGCCCGATGCCATCGCGAGCGCCTTTGCCGTGACTAAACCTACCATCACGCCGCCAATAAGGCCCGGGCCAGCGGTCGCGGCAATGGCATCAACGTCGTTTAGGGTAAGTCCGGCATCGGCTAATGCCGTTTCGACCAGGGGCGTCATCAACTCGGCATGCGCGCGCGCCGCGATTTCGGGAACAACGCCACCAAATGCGCGGTGATGGTCCTCTTGCCCGGCCAAGGCATGGCTTAGGATTGTGCGATCGGACCGCACGATTGCCGCTGCGGTTTCGTCACAGCTTGATTCAAGACCCAGAATGATTGCCATTGTGCTTTCCCATAGTTGGACGCGCCGCTATGAACAAGCCGCATGACATGTCCAATATTCACAGCCGAGCGCCCTTTACGCATCGGAACCCGTCGTTCTCCGCTGGCTTTGGCCCAGGCCGAGATGACCAAGGCGGCTATGAAAGCGGCGCATAATCTGCCCGATGACGCGGTGACGCTTGTTCCAATGCTGGCGACGGGCGACAAGATTCAGGACAGGCCGCTCGCCGATATTGGCGGGAAAGCGCTTTGGACCAAGGAGTTGGAACGCGCGCTGATCGATGATCAGATTGATATCGCCGTCCATTCGATGAAAGACGTCGAAACATGGCGCGCAGACATTTTTGTCATTTCTGCGATGTTGCCGCGCGCTGACGTTCATGACCGGCTGATTGGGGCTGCGTCGCTTGGTGATTTGAAGCAAGGCGCGCGTGTCGGCACGTCGAGCCCCAGGCGCGCGGCGCAGCTGCAACGGGTGCGGCCTGATTTACAGATTGTGCCACTGCGGGGCAATGTCGCGACCCGTCTTGCGCATATTGACGCAGGGGACGCCGATGCCACCCTGCTTGCTGCCGCAGGGCTTGACCGTTTGGGTATGGCCGAAGTGGGCGCTGAACTATCGCTCGACGCGTTTTTGCCGGCCGCGTCGCAAGGCGCCGTCGGTATTGATCGATTGGCAAGCCGTGAAGACCTTTTCCCCATCACACAGGCAATTAACGACGCCGATACATTTGTTGCCGTTAATGCCGAGCGCGCGTTTCTCGCCGCTGTCGGGGGCAATTGCCATTCCCCGGTTGCCGCGCTGGCGCGGGTTGAAGGGACGCAGATCCGGCTGCGTGCCGAGATTTTCACGGCAAATGGGAGCGAACTGCAATCGGGCGAATGTCTGTATGCGATTGGTAGCGATGGCCCCGCGCAGCTTGCGCAGCAATTATTGGGCAAAGCAAGCGCGGAGCTGAGAGGCATTTTCGCATCGTGAAGCTATTGATTATCCGGCCGCAGCCTGGGGCGGATGCGACTGCGCATCGCATGCGCGCCGCGGGGCACGAGCCCATTCTCATGCCGTTGTTTTCCATCGAGCATCTGCCCGTGCAGCGCATCTCGGCAGATGGTTATGACGCGATATTGTTGACCAGCGGAAACGCCGCGCGCGCCGCATTAGAATTTCTGACCCATGACCATGCCAAGCCGGTTTATGCCGTGGGCAGCGCAACCGCCAGCGCACTGCACAGCTTGTCCGTGCCAGTTGCTAAAACCGGGTCTGAAGGCGTTGACACGCTGGTGCGGCGCGCCGTCGCCGACGGCCATCAACGCCTGTTATGGCTGGCAGGCGAAGATCATAGCCCCATTCCGCATATCCATGGTGTCAGTATCGACATTGAAATCGTTTACAGAAGCGCCACCGTCAGCACGCCAGATGACTTTGTGCGTCAAGTAACCGATAGCGATGCCGTGATCCTGCATTCGTCGCGCGCTGCCCGGCATTTTGCAGATCTGTGTGCTATCATGGGCGTGCCGCGCGCCGACGTCACGCTCGCGGCATTTTCGAACGCTATTGCCAAGGCGTCTGGGGAGAATTGGGGGGCGATGATCATAGCGGACGCGCCCAATGATGCTGCATTGTTGAAAGCGATCCAAGGACAGTTTACACCCACGCATTGCAAAGACGAACGCGGCGCGGCTATTAAGGACTGATATGAGCGATTATCCAACGGCACAGCCCGCTTCGGCTGGCGGGATGAAATTCAAGCATTTCATGTTGCTGCTTCTGGTCGCCTTTACCGGCGGCGGGGCGGCGACATGGTGGCTGGCGGATAGCTTTGGTATTCTCGCGCCTTCGGCACAGGAAACGGCGGAAGCAGAAAACATCGCTGATCCTTTGCCTTCGGGCAAAGTCACGCCCGCAATGCTGCCTGCCGCCGGCACAACGGCGCAGGTCCAAGGCCAAACGGTTCCGGTGTATGTAACGGACCCCGCGATATCGGGTGACGCGGTGCGTGGTGAAGGGCTGCTGCTGACATTTGCCGTGCGCCGGACGCTCGATAATGGTGCGTCCTTGGGATATCTGGCGGAACAGCTCCGGCTTCGCTTTGGCGCAACGCAGCCGCAGGCGGTTGCAACTATTATATCTGCAGCGCAGGCGCCGGTTACCATCGACAAACTGCAGACAGAGCTTAGCGGACTAGCGCCTTTATTGGTCTCTGGTAATCGCGATAGTAGCGTCTGGGAAACCGTAAAAGGCGAGCTGTCGCAGCTTTTTGTGCTGCGCCGGGATGACGGGTCGACGCGCACCCCCGAACAGCGCCTGATCCGCGCACAAGCGTTTGTTGAGGCGGGCAATCTGTCAGCGGCCATGTTGGAAGTCGCCGCGATGCCGGGTGCCTCTGCGGCTCAGTCGTGGATGATCCGCGCGAAACGCTATGCCGATGCGCGTAAGGCGCTTGATCGTTTGGAACAAATGGCCTTGATCCGCCCTGTGGTCCTGCCTGTAACCCTGCCAGCACCCGCGCAGGCGGCTGCCGCTGGGGCCTCAGCAGCGCCGTAATGCGCATCCGTTCGACCTTTGCGCTTCCTCTGGTACCTAAACAACGCCGGGTTTGAGTGCTGACCCGCATATTATCCGGCGCATCGCACAGAATATGTTTGATGAGCGCAATTGGCACGATGATTGCTGCCTTCGGACTATCAAATCCGAGGGAATGTTTATGTTTAGCCTATTGTTGATAATGTCCGCTGCCGCGCCAGTCCAATTTGAAGACCTAGCGCTTCTCGACAAGAATATTCAAATGCATGCCAATGCAGAGCCAGTGGATAAAAGGCTGAAGCTCGCAAAATGTTCCGATGCACCGATCATCATGCCAGCGGTTGACGGGGTTGTTGTGGTGCGCTGTCCGGCCATTGGCTGGCGGTTGCGTGTGCCAGTGCGCGCGCCCAATGCGATGGATGAAGGCGCTGCCATCGTCATCCGCAAAGGCGATGTAATTGAATGCATTACAACTGGGCCGGGCTTTGCCGTATCTGCACAAATGATCGCGTTGGATGATGCCAGAATTGGCCAATCCTTGCGTGTCAAATCGCTGACATCGCCCACGCCGATGACCGCCACGGCCAAAGCGCGCGGGCTGGCCATATTTTAGGGTCAGGACCCTAATATTAAAGAGAATGAACAATCTGCCGTTTTTACTCCCGTTGCTGCTGTCAGATTTCCGACAGCAAAGCGGAAAGGCATAAACATGGTTGATTCGGTCACGTCAAAACCGCCCATATTGGCCGGAGTTGGACAAAAGATGGCTTCGGACATTCCAAAGTTACACCCGGAGAAAATACAAAATATTCAACCCGTCGCGCAAAATATAAGTCTTGCGAGCGCGCTTGCCCAAAAAGGTCCTCCATTTGATGCCGCACGGATCGCGTCGTTGAAAGAAGCGATCGCCAGCGGCAACTACCGTATTGATCTGGGCGCTATTGCAGATGGCGTCATCCGTTTCGGATCGAAAAGCCCGGGCTGATTTCATGATCGACCGCATCATTGCTCGCCAGGCCGATCTTATCGCGGCGCTGGATGCGTTTGATGCCGACGCTGTTCTTGTCGCGTCGCGCGCGTTGGCTGAGGTGCTGGCGGTGTTGCCTCAGGACGAGGATGGGGTCGATCCCGGACAGTTGGCATATGGCATGAAACAGGCAGAGGCAGCGCGTATCCGGGTCAAATATCTGACGGCATGGAACCGCCAGAAAATTGACCGATTGGCGGAATTACGGGGCCAATCATCGCCGCATACCTACACAGACCGACCGCGATAGCGCGCAAATAAGCCGTTTTTTTCATTTGGCATGAGCGTTGCTGTAGTCAGGGCATGAACACAAAGACGCCCTCATGACTGGCCCCATTACCGCAACCGCGACGCAGCAGCGCGTGACGTCGGCGATCGCCAATGCATCGGCGCGTACGGGCGTTGGCTTTGAGTATCTGATGGATCAGGCACAACTTGAGAGCCGCATGCGGCCAGATGCCCGTGCCCAGACATCCAGCGCCACTGGACTGTATCAGTTTACCAACCAGACCTGGCTTGCCACGCTGAAACAGCATGGCCCTGCGCATGGGCTTGATTGGGCATCGGGCGCAATCACGCAAAACCGCAACGGCGCCTTTACGGTAGCTGACCCCGATATGCGGGCCCAGATCCTGGGCCTGCGCACGCACCCTGAGACGGCGGCGGTCATGGCCGCTGAACTGGCGTCGGATAACAATGATTATCTACAATCGCGTATGCACGGCAACCCGGAAGCGGTTGACCTTTATCTTGCGCATTTTCTGGGGGCAAAAGGTGCAGGCGACTTTCTGGCGGCGATGCAGACCGACCCCAATCAGGCCGCTGCGTCCTTGTTTCCGTCCGCCGCAGCGGCGAACAGGTCGATATTCTATCGTCCGGACGGTGCGCAACGCAGCCTGATCGAAATCCGCGACGGTTTTTCTGCGAAGATGGCTGCGGCCCCGTCAAATGGCCAAATGCCGCCAAGCATTCAGCAGCATTTTGCAACACAGGCGGTTCGCCGCACGCCCTTGGCCATGGCCGAGATGGAAAAAATGCCCAAGGGTCTTGATCTTGATTTTGCCCGCAGGACGTATCAGCGTCTGTCTGGGGTCACGGCATGATGCGCAACCCTGTGTTCGCCGTGCCGATGGCGGTGCTGAAGGGCAACGCCCTGCCCGTGGCCATATTGTTGCTGGTCATGTTGATGATCGTTCCGGTCCCTGCGGTGTTGCTGGATGTTGGCTTCATCGTGAATATCATGATCAGCCTGGCCGTTCTGATGGTCGCGATGAACGTGGCAAAGCCGCTGGATTTTTCGTCTTTTCCAACCGTGTTGCTGCTGGCGACTATTTTTCGCCTCGCGTTGAACGTCGCCTCCACCCGCGTGGTGCTCGTCGATGGCCATAATGGTCCGGCGGCGGCAGGGCATGTGATTGAGGCGTTTGGCGCCTTCCTGATTGGCGGCGATTATATCGTCGGCCTGTTCGTGTTTGCGGTGCTTATGATTATCAATCTGGTCGTCATCACGAAAGGTGCCGGCCGCGTTTCCGAGGTTTCGGCACGCTTCACGCTCGATGCCTTGCCCGGCAAGCAGATGGCGATTGATGCGGACTTGAATGCAGGCCTGCTCACCCCAGACGAAGCGAAGGCCCGCCGTCAAGAGGTTGCAACCGAGGCCGATTTTTACGGGTCGATGGACGGCGCGTCCAAATTCGTAAAAGGCGACGCTGTTGCGGGGCTGCTCATTTTATTCGTCAACATTTTCGGCGGTCTCATCTTGGGCATGGTCAGCCATGGCCTGAGCTTTAGCGAGGCTGCGCAAACTTACATCATGCTTGCCGTTGGTGATGCGTTGGTGGCGCAGGTGCCTGCGTTATTGTTATCCATTGCAGCAGCAGCCATTGTCACACGCGTATCGTCGCCGCTTGATCTTGCAGGCCAGATATCAAGCCAATTTGGCTTCTCACGCGCTTGGGGGCCTGTTGCAGGCATCTTAATGCTGCTGGGCATGGTTCCGGCCATGCCGCAGCTTATCGTGCTTCCTGCGGCTGCGGTGGCGGGCGCAATCTATTGGACATTGCGCAAGGCGGAAAAGGCACCATTGCGTGTGGTCGAACCGATCACGGATGCGGCACCAAGCCACCTGATCGAATGGCATGAAGTCGCGGACGTCGCACCCATCACGCTTGATCTTGGCTATGGACTTGTAAGCTTGGTCGACGAACGCAAGGGCGCAGCTTTGATGGGTCGCGTGACTGCTATCCGCCGCCAATTGTCGCGCGAATTCGGCTTTGTCATGCCCATGGTCAAGGTCGCCGATGACTTGTCCTTGCCCGGCAACGCGTATCAAATTCGCATATCGGGCGTGTTGGTGGGCGAAGATCAGGCTTGGGCGAATGAATTATTGGCTCTCGATTCCGGCGACTGTCTCGAAGGCATAACTGGGCGCGCGGTCAAGGACCCAAGCTTTGGCCTGGATGCCCTTTGGATCGCAGAGCGCGACCGCACCGATGCCGTCGCGGCGGGCTACACCGTTGTGGACCCGGCCACCGTCATTGCCACGCATTTGAACCAATTGGTCAGCACGTCGGCGGCGGAGCTGTTCGGCATGGATGATGCGCAAGCGTTGATTAACAATCTCAAGGAAAGCTACCCGCAACTCGCCGCTGGTCTCACACCTATGCCTTATACGCTGGCGGCGGTTACGACCTTGTGCCGGGCGCTGCTGGCCGAGCGGGTGCCGTTGCGCGATTTCCGCCGCATTGCCGAAGCCATGGTCGACCTCGCCCCGCGCAATCTGGAGATGAACGAGTTGGTCGAGGCGGTCCGGCAAAGGCTTGGCGGATTGATTGTCCAAACGATTGTGCCTGTCAAAATGCCGCTGCCCGCGATTACCTTTGACAGCGCGTTGGAATCGCTTCTGGTGCAGTCGGTCCAATCGGCCCCGCAGGCAAGCTGGCCGTTTGAACCAGAGCTCGCACGGCGAATCATTTCGGTGATTGATGAGGCGGTGCAACCCATGCTCGTCGCCGCGCGCAGCTTTGCCATCATCACCTCACCATTGTGCCGCGCGGCCGTCGGACGATTGTTGCGCGCACAATATAGCGACGTTGCCGTTCTGTCCTTCCTCGAAATCCCTGAAACCAAAAAAGTCGAAGTCATCGCCGTGGTTGGCGGCATCGGGCAACTGCCCGAACCTGATGCACCGCAAGAAATTGGAGAACCTTATGCTGATTGAAGCTCGAAATGCTTATGCCACCCCGCAAACGGTGCATCCGGCGCAACTGGTTGAGGCGCATAGCGCGTTGGTGCGCCGGATCGCGTGGCATGTGCACAGCCGCATGTCGTCGGCAATTGAGGTGGAAGATCTGATCCAGATCGGCCTCGTCGCGCTGGTTGAGGCGGCGCAGAATTTTGAAGACCGGGGCATTGCCTTTGCGCCTTATGCGGCAACGCGCATTCGCGGCAATATGGTCGATGCGTTGCGCCGTGATGCGCGCATGGGCCGCGCGGGCATGGCCAACCGCCGTTATCTGGCGGGAATCCGTGCGCGGTTAGAACAAGAAAATATGCGCCCGCCAAATGATGCCGAAATGGCGGCGGCGGCGGGGCTTGATCCTGCGGCCTATCACAACATGGTCGCGTCAACGCAGCCGGTGGGGCAGGAATCGATAGAAGACAGCTATTCGGACCATGACATGTGGTTTGCCGATATGTCAGAAGCGGCGGACACAATGCTGGAAAAGGCGCAATTGCGTGCGGCGTTGATGGAAAATCTGTCGAAACTGTCCGAGCGTGAGGCGCTTATTCTCCAGCTATATTTTGTCGAGGAATTGAACCTTGATGAAATCGGTGAGACCTTGGGCGTCGGTGCGGCGCGGGTGTGCCAGATTAAGAAAGCTGCACTCGACAAGATGAAGATGATGATGATGATGGATTAAGCGAGGTTTACTTGGCCTTGCGCCGGATGGGCACCGGAATATTGCAAATATCCGCGCCGCCCGCTGGCACATTAAAAAACGGGTCACGTCGGTTTGCGCGCGCATCGGCATAAGCCGCAAAACTTGCGCTATCGGTGTTCAGATATTCGAACGCTGGCACGTCCTTCACGTCATTACCCAGCCGGACGGACAGGATCGGCACGCGCTCGTCTTCTTTCTCGTAAAAACCAAGCGCACCCGTGCCGCGCGGCAGGCTCGACATATGCTCAATGCCCTCAATCACGCGGCCAACGAGTGCGATATTACGGTCCAGATGGCGCGGGGCGTGGCCGATGACGGTGTAAAGTTCAGCGCCTGTTCCGGTATCGGGTGAGAGGTTCCGGCCAACGCCGACCATGCCGTAGCAGTGGGTTGGCCAATTGCTTGCGGTATCGGGTGTAGCAACGCCAGCGATGGGAAATCCTTGATGAAAGCTGGTCCACCGAATGATGTTATTTGGCGGAACAAAAATCGGATCAAGCGAACGTGAACGCGTAAGTGCCTCTGGAAAGACATATTCACTCTCCGGCACCACAGCCAGCCCTTCCGGCAAAGCTTTCTTCTCGGTCGCGTCGCCCCATTGCACGACATAATTGTCCTGCACGCGGTTGATGCTCGTGCCGTCCCACCACTGCGCCGCCGCCAGCTTGCGGATGTTGCCGACCCAGCCTTGGCTGAAGGGCTCAGGGATTAACTGGATGACCACGCGGCGCGGTCTGCCTTTCGAATCGGGCGCGAGGTCCATGATCATCAGGTCCGACGGCGCGATGGCGACCCATTCGTCCGCCTTGGCCGCAGCGACAATTTCCGACGGCGCGGGGAAGGTTTTGGCCTCCTGCGCCAAAAGCGGGAAGGACGCGCATAAAGCGGCGATGGCGACCAAAGGCAGATATCTTTTCATCAGATGCATTATGGCAAATCACTGTGCCTTGCGAAAGCGCAAAGGAGCGGCTAGGGGCGTGCGTCCCCAAGGGGAATGCGGAGACGTGGCCGAGTGGTCGAAGGCGCACGCCTGGAAAGTGTGTATAGGGGTGACTCTATCGTGGGTTCGAATCCCACCGTCTCCGCCAGTTTTTCATCACTGGCACGCAAGCGCGACGGGCCCGCTTGCGCCAGATGCTGGGCGCATAGGCGGCTTCTTCAAAAAAGTCCGCTCATGCCTATCATCGGAATTGAGCACTCTTTCGTCATCCTGAACTTGTTTCAGGATAACGATCCACGGTCGCATGTTATCCTGAAACAAGTTCAGGATGAAGAACTATGGGGTGAGGGAGTTGGATAAACGCCTATTCCGGGGATGACGCACAAGTTACCGGAATTCTATAAGTTTACAAACATATACCCAAAACGCCGTATTTCTGTAAACTTATCGCAACTTTGCGAGGTTGGCTTACCGGGTAGGAAAGCCGGGGTGGGGTTTAACATATTCAAAGAGCCGGTCACGCAACAATTGCGGGCGTAGCGCACAGGATCTCAAAACAAATCCTTCATTGCAAGCGAAACCTATTTCGGCGTTTTCGCACCTTTTGAGGTAACTCCCACTCTTTCGTCATCCTGAACTTGTTTCAGGATAACAAACCAAGGTCGCATGTTATCCTGAAACAAGTTCAGGATGAAGAGCTATGGGGTGAAGGAGTTGGATCAACGCCTATTTCGGGGATGACGCATTTGTCGCTGGAATTCCCTAAATCACCCCTCCCCTTTAGGGGAGGGGAAGGGGGTGGGGTCTGTCGGCGTTGCGCAAACCTATAGACCCCACCCCAACCCCTCCGCTGAAGGGGAGGGGCTTAATTTTGCAATATGCAACGCAGCAGGATTATTTCGGGGGATGACGCATTTGTCACCGGAATTCAAGCATGAGGCGCGGTGAATGCGCCTTTTTCCGAAATGGGCATAAAGCGGATTATCGTCGCGCACCGACAAGAGACAACGTCATCGGCAAAACGCGTCTTTGCACTAAAAGATACCACTTTAGATGCCGTTAGCTTGACAGTGAATGACTGATATATTCAACTCCGACTCGGGATAACAACTAAATAGAGGAGAATGATTATGACTTACATGCAAAGTAATTTGGCTTTTGCAGGCGGCATTCAGGAGTTGTCGGTGGATGAGATTGATTTTGTATCAGGCGGCTTTTTCAGTCCTTGGGTCGACGCAATGTTGGTCAGGAAAAGCCAGCGTGATCGCGGCATCTGCCAAGTTGCCAATGCAATGCAGACCGCTGGCGCAGCTGCTGGAGTAGTTGGGGGACTAATAGCCGGCTGGGGTCTACTAACAGGTCCCGGCGCAGTTGGCGCTGTACCCATCGGTGGGGCCATTGCGACAGCGGGAGGAGCAACTGGTGGAGCAGGGTATTTGATAGGAAAAGCTGGCGGTTGCCCATGACAAATCGTATTTTGCTCGGTATTGCATTCGCTATTTTTGTGACGTTGGCGATATTGAATTGGGATTATTCAAACCGTGCAGTGTTTTATGGGCATGTCATGGCGGCCTTGGTGTTAGGTTTTACTTTAGCGATTTCCTTCATAAAGAGACCTGCATAAAGCTATTTGGATTCTGGGGCACTTGAGTGCCCAGCTCCGCGATAACATGTTTGAGGCGGGGCAACCCGCCTCATTCAAATATTAGGTATCCTCATGCTCATTCCCATTTACGCCTCCTTGCTTGCGGCACCAGTTCCCCAATGTTCTACCGACTTCTGTTCGAAAACCGCCGCATATGAGCAATTGTGCAGCGCCGCTGTGAAAGATATCGAATATTTTGCGACGGACAATGTCCTGTGCTTTCGGGGCGCGATCGATTGGGCCGGGGGACCATTTAAAAAAGGCGAACATTGGCGGGCCGTCAAAAAATTGAAATTGCGAAAGAATGTTATTGTCGTCTTAAATTCAAATGGTGGTGAGGTGACGAATGCAATCGGCATTACGCGCCATTTGCAAAAATATCAGTATACGGCCTATGCCCTAGGGAAATGCTTCTCAGCCTGTGCACAGTTTCTTTTTATGGGGGCCAAAAACCGGGTAATCGGTCTGAAAGCGATGGTCGGTATACACGGTGGGCCATTTACCAAAGAGATGATCGATGCGATGGAATTACCTAATAAAGCAAGAAAAAACCTTATTTTAGCCAATGACGCGTTTGAGAAATTTTATTCAGAAAACGGCCTTCCAATTGAAATAACCTATGATTTTCCTGACGAAGTCAGGAAGGATTTTGGGCCAGGAAAAGTTGTAATGTGGTCACCCAATCAGAAAGACTATGACCGATTTGGTATTCCTGTGTCATATTGCAAATAATCATCCAATTACGGTGATGTTGTGGTATTCTGGCAATTACGCCAACAGGTGCGTCTTCCCCGAAATAGCTTTGCACTGCGTCCGCCTTTGCGTTGCTGCGTAACATGATGCGAAGTCCCCCGAACAACTGTAAAAAAACACATGCGATAAGAACAGGTTAACGAAATTCCTATGAATGTCAATTTTGGGATTTATGCATCTGTTAGCGCAATTCATCTTTAGTCGATGAGACTTGGTATAGCCCCGTCCATCAGCAGATCTCATACCGGCATGCGATTATTGTTATATCAGTCAATAAATGACCATAATATGTGAAAAATTCGTTTATTTCGCTTAGAAATATGCGATTAAATCATCGCTATTGACTAACCTTCCAGTTATATTAAACATATGGCCAACAGCAAAGGGAGGAATGCATGTCAAAAATCCAGTTTCCGTCAATCGGCGCATCTGCCTTGGCCATCGCGTGGGTTGCCTTTGCGGCACCTGCGTTCGCGCAGGCCGAAAATAATGACTCCGCCGACGATCGTGATATGATCGTAGTAACGGCACAGAAGAAAGCTGAAAATGTCCAGGACGTTCCGATCGCGATAACGGCACTGAATGCCGCGGCACTCGAAGCGGCGCGCGTAGAGGATAGCAAGGACCTTCAGTTCAACGCACCCAATGTGACGCTTTCGGCCAACCGTAACATTACCATCCGCGGCGTCGGGTCCGCCTCATACGGCGGAACGGGCGACACCAATATCGGCGTTCTCGTGAATGGCGTGTTCTTGCAGTCCGGTAGCAGTTTCGGCGAATTCTTCGACATGGAGCGGATCGAAGTTCTGCGCGGCCCGCAGGGCACCTTGTTCGGTCGGAATACAACTGGCGGCGCCATCAACTTCGTTACGCGCCGACCGACGGACAGCTTCGAAGGTTATTTAGAACTCCAGGGCGAAAGCCCGCGCGGCATTCGAACCAATGCGGCTATCAACATTCCTCTGGCTAACGGCCTCTCTCAACGCTTCGCGGCCAATTACATCAATCGGGACGGCTATACAAAGAACCTGCTTGATGGTTCCATGGTTGATGGTCGCAACCAGTTCACCTTGCGTTCTAGTACGCGCTTTGAACCATCGAGTTCCACAACGGTCGACCTTACGCTGACATATTTTAAGGAAGATTCAGACCGGCAGAACGCTGCCAAGTCGCTCTGCACGCCCGATCCGGCCTTTGGCTGTTCTCCAAATTCAGTTTCAGCAGCGTTCCCGACAACCAACTTCACCATCGACAACATTTTTCTCGCGGGGCGTGTTCGACCTAATAGTTTTGCGACAAATCCGACCAATCTGCGCGAAGTTGTGATCGACGTAAAACCGTTCCAGAAAGCCGAGGACTTCCTCGCGACTCTGGAGATTAATCAAGAGCTAGGGAGTCTTACGCTCACTGCAGTGACCGGTCTGCGTGACGGCAACAACTCAAGCGAGCGTGATTTCGATCAGGGATATCGGCCCAATGCCTTTAATCCCGGTACTTTCGGGAGCCACGTGATCCCCGATGCCGGTAATGGCAACGGCGTGATGACCTACCTGTTGTCAGGTCGTCCGGTAACCACAACGGAATACCGCACGTCGCAGACTGGCGGCGGCACGCAAAAGCAGTTCAGCCAGGAGCTACGCCTTGCTTCACGCTTGGATGGGCGCTTTAACTTTATCCTGGGCGGCTTTTATCTGAACTCGCGTGGCTCCGGTTATGTCGATACATGGACCCCGGCCAACCGATTGTCGGGCGCTGTTTCAAAGTTCAATACGCGGTTGGGGCAGGTTGAATCTTATGCCGTATTCGGCGAAGCCTATGTCGATCTTGCAGAGAATCTCAAGCTTACCGGTGGATTACGCTACACCCATGATAAAAAGCATATCGAAACCGCTTCCGGCCTTTTTGCACTAAGCCCGTTTTTCATCGGGGATGCGGACTTTGATAAGGTCACTGGACGCGCGATCCTAAACTGGAAGCCGGCGGTTTCATTTACGCAGGATACCAATATATATCTGTCGTTCTCGCGCGGGTTTAAATCCGGTGGGTTCAACCCGGGCAACAACACTATTCCGGTTTTCGAATCCGAGGTCATCGATGCCTATGAACTTGGCGCCAAGAATACGTTCATGGACGGAAAGGGCCGATTGAACCTGGCCTTGTTCAATTACGAATACTCCAACCTGATCGTTGGCAACCTTGTCGGAACCGCTGTGGCGAACACCAACATTCCAAAGTCGCGGGTAAGGGGCATAGAAGCTGAGTTGGTCTATACGCCGATAGAGCCGCTGCGTCTTGAAGCCAATCTGGGCCTGCTGGACGCAACGGTCCGCAGCGATTTCCGGTCGTCTGATCCGTCGCGCGGCAAGGCACTGTTCCAGATCCAAGGTAATCAGCTTCCGAATGCGCCGCGCCGTACGCTAAAGTTGGCTGCGGAATATACGATTGAGGCAGGAAACGACTGGGCCGTTCGCCCGCGCGTCGATTTCTATTCGCAGTCCGGCTTTCACTCGCGCGAATTCAACGTACCGGCAGACCGAGTTGGCAGCTGGAGCCAACTCGATGCTTCGGTCAAGATCGGCAACAGCAGCAAAGATTGGAGCGTAACCGCTTTTGTCAAGAATCTGACGAACCAAGACAGTATCACTTGGCTGGAAGTGAACTCCGAATTGGTTGGCAGTTTCCGTAGTGCTTTCCTACTGGATCCGCGGACCTTCGGCCTAAGCCTTCGCGTTGGCTTTCAGTAAGCAGACCAAATTGATCTACTGGCAGCCCCTCCTGCCAGGGCAGGCGAAGCTAACCCCTTCGCCTGCCGCTCCGACGAAGCAGTAACGGGACCATCTCAATCATGCCGCGACCGATCATAGCCCTTGTAACCTTAATAGCAGCGATTTCTGCTGGTACGGCGCAAGGACAAGTCCAGTCTACAAAGCCGACCGCAGGTCACTCAGCCGAAATGCCTGAACTGGCAATAGTCGGTGCTTTTGGCATCGGTACGCGCATGCATGATCTGGCTGTCGGAGATCGCACCATAAGCGTTCGCTTCTGGTATCCTGCCGTTACTACTGACTCTTCCGCCAGAGCGCTTTACAAGCACCGTCGTGCATTGCCCGGCCAGCAACCGCTGAATATTGCGGAAACTGGCATCGCCGTAGCCGACGCCAAGCCGATCGCTGGGCAAACCTTCCCGCTTGTCGTCATGTCTCACGGCTATGGCGGCTGGGCAGAACATATGAGCCGCCTTGGAGAGACGCTTGCATCACGGGGCTATGTGGTTGCCTCAATCGATCACCGTGACCAACCTTTCACGGATATGGGTTCATTTGCAGCTTCTTTCGGTGGGGTTCTAATGAACAGGACACGGGACCAACGAGCGGTTCTGAATGCTATTCTCGGCGCCAAATTGGCGCCACAGGTCGCTGAACAGGTTAATCCGAATGCCATCGGCCTCCTCGGTTTCTCCATGGGCGGCTATGGCAGCTTGACCACAGCCGGCGCGGCACTTGATCCAGCAGCCCCTGCCTTTGCCCAGTTATCGCCAGCTATGCGCGCCAAGCTTCCTATTCCGGATCCGGCCCTAGCATCGAAAATTAAGGCTGTGGTTGCGCTTGCCCCTTGGGGTGGCCAACCCGGCGCAGCGGTCTGGCAGGATGCTGCGCTTGCCAGCCTGCGTATGCCGCTGCTCCTTGTGGCGGGCGATCAAGACGATGTTGTCGATTACGAGCGCGGGGTAAAACGGCTTTTCCATGCCGCGCAAGGCACAGACCGTTACCTTCTCGTCTATCGCGAGGCCGCGCATAATATTGCCGGAAATCCTTTAACAATCGCGCCAGATGCTGACTTTCCAACGATCGAGTTCCTTACCGATCCTGTGTGGCGCAAGGAACGGATCGAAATGATAAACGCGCATTTCATCGGCGCATTCCTTGACCTTGAATTGAAGGCCGAAGAAAGTAAGCGTATATATCTCGAAGTACCAACACCATTCGCCAACCAAGGTCAGTGGCCCAGCAGATTTGGTCAGACATGGGGCGGCATCACGGCGGGCAATGACCAGCCAGGTTACTGGCGCGGATTTCAGCGTCGTTGGGCGCGTGGGTTAGAACTTCATCACAAATCGGCAGGTAAATGAATAACATACACAATTTTTTCGATCTTAACGGCCACGTCGCCCTGGTAACAGGCGGCAATGGCGGACTTGGCCTTGCCATGGCACAAGGCCTAGTCAAGGCGGGTGCGCAAATCGCGGTGTGGGGACGAAACGAGGCCAAGAATGCTAAGGCGGTTTCTGAACTGGTTGCGATGGGTGGCCGCGCCCAGAGCTTCGAAGCTGACGTGACTGACCCGGCGTCTACCGCTGCGGCATTTGATCGCACTATTAATGCTTTCGGAAAAATCGACAGCTGTTTTGCCAACGCAGGTGGCGCGGGCGCCAGAGGTGCGTTCGTCGATTTGGATCGGCAGGCCTGGCTCGATACGAACGAGCTCAATATCCTTAGCGTGATCGACACGTTTCAGCTTGCAACGCGCCACTGGCAAGAGCGCAAAGCGGGGGGCAAGTTGATTGTCACATCTTCGGTGGCGGCGCTACTTGGGCTACCCAATTCCGCTGGTTACTGCCTGACCAAATCGGCCGTGACAGGGCTCGTCCGGTCACTTGCAATCGAACTGGGGCGCAGCGATATCCAGGTTAACGCAATCCTGCCCGGGTTCATCGAGACCGAAATGTCGCTGAACACGCCCAAAGCCTTTCAAGACGGTTGTCGCCGTCGGGCAGCGTCCGGCAAGATTGGACAATTATCGGACATGGAAGGTATCGCGGTTTACCTTGCATCCAAGCAAAGCAATTTCATGACCGGTCAAGCGCTGGTGCTTGACGGCGGCCATTCGATTTTTCCTTTATGATTGGACCCGGTATACCATCGGATTTTAAGGGAGACGATCGCGCAAACCGGTCAAGAAACGGTTTGCACAGGCAAATTTGGGAGAGGGCATAAGTGGCATCAGCATCGGGCCGTGAAGAGCAACACATAAGCTTGTGGCGAATTCTTGCCTTCGGGTCTGTGCAATTGCCCCTTGGGATGATCGGGCTACCGATCGCAATATATCTCGCTCCGCTCTATTCTGGGCAGATGCAATTGGCTCTGCAGCTCATCGGGATTTCATTAATCCTGGCACGACTATCCGATTTCATAACTGATCCGATGATCGGAATCATTTCCGATCGCTGGCGCCCCAAAATCGGGCGCAGACGGGTGTGGCTGATTTTTGGATCAGTGACGATGATGGCAGGAGTCTATCTGCTATTCAGGCCCTCGCCGGGTATTGATATCACCTATTTCCTTGCCGCGGTGGCGCTGGTTTATCTGGGCTACACGATGCTATTGCTACCCTATCATGCATGGGCGGCGGAACTTTCAGAAGATTATCATGTTCGAACCCGAATAAGTTCGGTTTCACAGGCATTCAGCATCGCCGGCCTGATCACATCGACACTCATCCCTGCCTATGTACAAATGCAGCCTGGAATGACCAGCGCAGATGTCATGTCGGCATTAAGCGTCGTTATCATAACTTTGCTGCCGCTATGCGCCGCGCTTGCCTTCTTTTTTGTTCCAGAGCCTGAAGCTCCAATCCGCAAGGCCCCGTTCAGCATAACCAAGGCGTTGAAAATGCTTGGTTCCAACCGCGCTTTCTTGCAGGTAACTGTGTTGGTGCTGGTGGCAACGGTGGGCGAAGTTTTCCGTCAGACGATCACCGTGTTTTTTGCGCGCGATGTTGTCGGCGTTCCCAATATCGGCGTCATATACTTCCTCTATTTCCTCGCAGCGCTGCTCGTTGTGCCCGGTTGGGTGTGGCTCGCCAAGCGGATCGAAAAACACCGCGCCCTTGCCTTGGCGCTCGTCATCGTGGCGGCAACCAATGCGTTGATGTTCTTTGTGCCAAAAGGCGGGGTGTATGTCTTTACCGCCCTCTTCATCTTGAAGGGTGCATGTTATGGTGCCGTGCTCATGCTACCGCACGCGATGATCGCGGATACCGCAGATATCGACACCGCTGACACACTAGATCGGCAGCAAGGCTTGTTTTATGCAGTGACAGCTATGGTCCAGAAAATGGGCTATGCCGCCGGTTCAGGTCTGCCTTTGTTGTTACTTGGCAGTGTCGGTTATGTGTCTGCAGGTGAGAGTAGAGCCGAACCGCTGCTAGCCTTGACGATCAGCTATAGCGTTATTCCAGCGGTCTTGGTGCTGATTGCCGCGTACATCGCTTGGCATTATACTTTGACAGAGGCCCGCCATCGCGACATCCGCGCCGAAATCGATGCACGAATGGCGGACGCATCTTCTGGAGAGAGAATAGCGTGATCACAGGGCTGCATCATATCGGACTTTCTGTGCTCAATCTGGATGCCGCAATCGACTTCTATACCAGCCAACACGCCTATAATCTCTCCTACCTATTTGACGTAGAAGACAGCGCTAGCAATCGCGCAATACTGCAACTCGATAATGCCTCTGCTCGAGGCGCATTTCTGCAGGGTAGTTTGGGATGTCTGGAACTGTTCGAATATGCCTGCAGAACTGAAATAATTCCAGAAGATAAGGCGGTCTATTCGGCTGGAATCCGTCATATTTGCCTGCAAAGCGAAATTTCTGACCGGTTGTATGATGGACTGGTTGCCGCTGGCGCAACTTCGCATGCACGACCCGCGGGGTTGGGAACGGGCAACAGCTATGTCTATATCCGTGATCCCGAAGGCAATCTTCTGGAACTTGAGGGAACACCTTGGGCACCGGCGGATGTACACCGCCCCTGGTTTGCGCACGTTGCGCTGGTAACCCCAGATATCCGCAAGCTGACTGATTTTTATGCGCTGCTGACCGGTATCGAAATTCATCGCCAAGGCAGTTTTGGCCCCAGTCCTAAATTCGATCATGTGGCCGGACTTTCGGATATATGTTTCACTGGCGCTTGGTCGCGGCTCGCCAATGCCGAGCTCGAGTTCTGGTGCTATGCGCATCCGCCAACCTTGCCACGAGACAGGCGCAATCTGGCAGCGCCAGGTTGGAACCATATATGTTTTGAAAGCGACAATATCGAAGCCGATTATGCTCGGCTGATGGCCCATGGCGTCGAGTTGCACGGGCCGCCCCATGCGTTTGGAAATGCGAGACTATTTTTCGGACGCGATCCTGATGGTAATGTTTTTGAAGTGCTCCAGCCCAGCACCGACAAACAACTGACCGTCGCTGCAATGTTGCAAGAAGCCAATGGTCATAAGGTCGATGCTGCGCGAACCGCATATCGCGATGGATTGGCCGCGACGGTTACAGAGGCCTAACCTCGATGTCCTTCACCTTGGGTTCTGCTGTCGCCTCCGCTTCCCCGATGAGCCGCTATGTCGAAGCCAATGGACTGGATTTTCATTATTTGGAGCAGGGGCACGGTGAGCCAATTCTCTTCTTGCACGGCTTCCCCGACCACGCGGCCGCATGGCGCCCCCTTGCAGAACGTCTCGCACCGGAATTCAGGCTGATTGCGCCGGATCTGCGTGGCTATGGTTTGACCTCATGCCCGCCGGAGATTGAAAGCTACCGGCTTGAGCATTTGATCGAAGATGTCGCGGCCTTGATTGACGCGCTTGATTTGCCGATGGTGCATCTATGTGGACATGATTGGGGTGGCGTTCTGGCGTTCGCCTTTGCGGAAAAACATCCGCATAAAGCAGCCAGCCTTACCGTCTTTAACGCGCCGCCGCCTGCAGTGCTGCAAAGCATGATCTGGAATGACCCCAACCAGCGCCTTGCATCCCAATATATCACCATGCTGCGTTCCGCACAGGCCAATGCACTGTTCAACGAAGCCAATGTCGATGCTTTGATCGCGCGTTTCTTGGCGCAACCTTATCGCCAGGGATTGCTGAATGATGCTGACATCGCGGCCTATCGGCATGCCTGGACCCGAAACGGTGTGTGGCAGGCGATGTTGGCTTGGTATCGTGCAGCGCCTTTTGATGTGCCGGACACCGATGCAGAATTTGGCAACGACTGTCTGAATGAATTCCACATCGAGTGCCCCGTCCAGATCATCTGGGGCGATCAGGATGCCGTTTTTGTGCCAGCCATGGCGGACGCCATCGTCCATGCCTGCCCGGAGGCTATCCTCACGCGACTGCCCGCGGCTGGACATGTCCCGCACCGCGATGCCCCTGAACGTTGCGCAGCATTGATCACTAAATTCCTCGCTCAACACCCAATCCGGTCGATCTCAAAGGAAGTTACCGCATGACAGAACAAACCCTTGCAGGCCGCGTTGCCATCGTCACCGGTGCGGCCCGCGGGATAGGCCTTGCCGCCGTACATCGCCTGTGCGCCGGCGGTGCGAGCGTGGTCGCGTTTGATCGGCCAGAGGCCGATTTTAGCACTGCCTTGTCCGCTGGTCGCGTTGCCAGTCTGGCCGGTGATGTCGTGAATGCTGCCGATTGGCAACGGGCGATCGACGTTGGACTCACGCTGGGTGAGCGGGTTGATATCCTGTTCAACAACGCAGGGATATCGGGTGCGATAGCCAATGCGCTCGACTATCCAGAAGAAGAATTTGACCGGATTATGGCGGTGAACGTCAAAGGGGTCTTTCTGGGGTTAAAGTATGTCGGCCATCACATGCTGACCAATCGCCACGGTGTGATCGTCAACACATCCTCGGTGTCGAGCTTTGGCGGCAGCGGCAACATCTTTGGGTACACTGCCAGCAAGCATGCGGTGAACGGAATGACCAAGTCCGCTGCCATTGCGCTGGCGCCGCACGGGGTGCGTGTGCTGGCGATCTGCCCCAGTCCGACGGCAACCGAAATGATGTTTCAACTCGAGCGCCGCCTTTCGCCCGACAACCCAGAGGCGGCCCGGCCGCAACTGGCACAGGGTATCCCCATGGCGCGTTATGGCACGCCAGAGGAAGTGGCCGAGGTCCTCGCGTTTCTGGTCAGCGATGCCGCTGCTTTCATGACCGGTGCTCTTGTTCCGGTCGATGGCGGCACCTTGGCCAAGTAACCCGAAGAGGAGGCTGACATGGTTTCGCAGATCGAACGCGGTTTCGGGGAAAAATTCCTCAAAAGCATCGACAATTTCTACACCTACGGAATCGACTGGTTGTTCAACGAATGGTGGGAAACAGCTCCGGCTGACGTGATTGCGAAGTACGAAGCAGCGATCCTCGATCACCCGGACCATGGACCGCTGGCTCGGGAAGGATGGCTTGCACCGGATTTTCGAATTGGTTCGCTCGACAGCTATGGTCCAGGCACTTTGGGCCATGCTTACCGCGCTTTCATGGTCGACAATAAACTGGTTGAACATTTGGCGGCTGGTTACCACGCTAGGCATGAGGAATTGCTGCAAAGCGGTAAAATTGATCGCATGCCACCCGCATTAGCTTATAAGGTGTTACGTGGCTTTCAGACACATGATCTTCATCATGTCCTGACCGGCTATCCGGCTACACCACTGGGTGAGCTTGCAATTCAGGCATTCCAACTGGCCCAGATGGACTATCCTTATGCTGCCATGTGGATTGCCGTTGTGACCAGTCATATGACGTTGGTCGATCCCTACCTAATCAAGCCGGGGATGGATGCAATCACCGATGGTTGGGCCCTTGGCCGGCACGCCCGCAGCGTCCAGTTCGTGAAGTTTGAGCATCGTCTCGGTGAACCCTTGGATGACATTCGCGCCGAATTTGGGTTGCAGCGCGATGCCGTTGCGCACGCGGACACGCGGCCCGAGCGCACGCCCGAGCTGCTAAAGTAGCAGTTGAAAGCGCAGATTGACGCCGGTTACTTACGCCGGATCGGCTGGTGCCGATTTGTATGCTCACGCTTGATCTCATTTAGCGTCCCTAGGATCATGGTGACGGTTAAGTCTTCAAGCGCCTCTCGACTGAGCTTGCGTTGCAACAAATATGCACCCGCAGCGGCCGGTAAACCAAAGCTGATGTCTGTTGCTGCTCTGGCGATATCGGGAGGCAAATCGAAATGTTCGCTCACAATTTCGGCCAGATAGCTAACGGCGGTGTCTCGACCGAACTCTGTGGGGCCGTGAATAGCGGAAACTGAGGGTTCGGCTTGCAATCGTTCGATCAACATACCCCGCTCATCAATATATTTGAGGTAAACATGGGTAACCGAACGAACCAAATCCTCGAAAGTATTAGCTTTTTGCGCGGCCTCGACCTGTTGTCGCCGCAAGCGTCGCCATTCACGTTGCAGAAGAAGTCTCAGCAACTCAGTGATATTAGGAAAATAATTGTAGACCAGCGACTTGCTAATGCCCGCCTCACGTCCAATGCGATCCATCGACAAGGCCGAAACACCTTCCCGAGCCACAATCTCGGCAACATGATCAAGGATAAGGGCCTGCCGTTCGCTTGGAGCGAGACGGACCCGTTTCTGAGACTTCGGCAGAGCACTTTCTGTGGCGTCTGATATCACGTTGTAACCTTTACTCATTTTCGCGCCCGGAAAACCGGACGGTGGGAACCCATATCTTTAGGTATCTCCGCTAGATGGTTTGCCCGCCACCAGAGCGAAGAGCAAGGCTAGATATATGTCAGTTTCAACGCAATCGCTCAATCCGCCGACTATGAAGTTAGGCGTGTGTTACTATCCCGAACATTGGCTGGCAAATCTCCGGACCAAAGACGCCCACCTCATGGCTGAAACCTGCCTTTCGCAGGTGCGAATAGGACAGTTTGCGTGGAGCCGGATCGAACCCGAACCGGGCCAGTTCACTTAGGCATCGCTCGACCAGTCAATTAAAACGCTCCATGCTAACAGTCTCCAGGTCATTCTGGGCACCCCGACTGCTACGCCGCCAAAGTCACTGATAAATGCCGTGCCTGACATGGCAGCTGTTCCTATTATTTTGGAATTACAATGACGGGTGCGTCATCCCCGAATCAACCGTGGAGAAAACACGTTCGATCATAACGGTTTAACGAAATTCCGATGAATATCAATTTTGGGCTTAATGCACCTTCACCGGAGTTCCGACCGTAATTCGCGGTCACCTTAATTTCCGTAATTTCCAAGATTTTCTCTCAAAAAATGAACCGATTTGACGGGATCAGGTCAGAGCACGTTAAGGCAGGTTGACTCGAAGTGATTTTTATATCACAAAAGGTGAACGGTGAAGTAAATGCCGATCCTGAAGCTTTGGCCGTAAGGCCGAAGGTCAGCTGGTCGGTTATTTTTGGATCGAAGGAGCGATGCACGCTCGGACATGGGGCGTAATTTGGGGGATTGAAAATGAACGACAAAGTCATCGGAGTAACCGCTCGATCAATGATAGCTATTTTGTTTCTGCTTTCCGCAGTTGGCAAACTGACTGCCCCTGCTGTGGCGATGCGTTACATGGCCGAACACAGCATTCCGCCCTTGCTTGTATGGCCAACCATCGCGTTTGAAATCGGCGCTGCGCTTGCTTTGATAGCTGGTTTTAGGCTGCGTGAGGTCGCCTTTGCCCTTGCCGGGTTCACCCTTGTCGCCGCGGTGTTCTTTCACCGCGACTTAGCAGACAAAGTGCAGCTCACGATGATGCTCAAGAATATCGCAATTGCCGGAGGTCTGATGCTGCTCGCGCAGTCTCACTCTCGCATCGGTGCAACCGGGAAGTAAGAATCTAGGGTCACGACCTAGCAGTTAGCAAAAAAGGACCAAGCGAATGAACAGAGTTTTAAAACCCATGGCAGCGATCATCGGAGCGGCCATCTGCGTTGCGGCAGCCGCGCCGTTTGCTATAAATAATAGCGTCCGTCCACCCGAAGACGTTGCGCGCGACGCTTCCCGCAACCCATCCGCAATGGTTGCATTCGCTAAGATCAAGGCGGGCCAGACGGTCGTTGATATTCTGCCAGGTGGCGGGTATTTTACGCGCATCTTCGCTCAAGCGGTCGGACCGAACGGCAAAGTGATCGCTTTGGTTTCCGATCAAATGGCGGCACGCCGACCTGAAACCGCTGCGGTCATCCAAGCCCTCGCAAGCGAACCAGCTTACGCAAACGTCGAGCCTGCGGTTCGGAGCCTTGGAAATATTGGCGCTCCCAATAGCATCGACATGGTTTGGACTGCCCAGAATTACCACGATCTGCGCAGTGCGAAACTGCCGCCCAACACGATTACCGGCATCAACCGCGCAGTCTTTGCCGCACTCAAACCCGGCGGGACCTACGTCGTCGTGGATCACAGTGCCGCCAAGGGATCGGGTGCGCGCGACGTCGATACGCTGCACCGGATTGATGGTGCCTTGGTCATAGCAGAGGTGACTTCGGTCGGATTTGAGTTTGCCGGGGAGAGCACTGTACTTGCCAACCCAGCGGATGACCATTCGAAAATCGTTTTTGATCCCGCCATTCGCGGCAATACCGATCAGTTCATCTATCGGTTCGTCAAACCGAAAATGTAGCAGAACGCCAAGTTTGATGCTTTTGGCCATACCCTCCGGATCTTTGCGACCACAACATTGGTCCGGAACCGGGTTCTCTGCGCCAGGCGAAAGCCAACTCTCTATGTGGGCGAACGCGGGACATGCGGCATATCGCCCGTTCGGCAATTCTGCAGATGGATGTCGTCATCCAGTTGGTAACTGCCGTGAACCGCACTTGTGCAGGTACGCATCGCGCATGAATAGTTATACAGACGCGCCCTGGTTACGCAGTATCATTGTGTCCTGTCCGAAAACAAATGTCGGATCGCGCGCACCAGCTCATCGCGGACACGGTCCTCACTGATCCCGCAGGCCTCGAACTCGCCATCTACTAAAGCATCGCACAAGCGTTCGATCTGCAAAATTGCCGCCAGCAATTGGGCAGTATCGGAGTGACCCAGTCGTGTGGCTAAGGTTGCCACCTGATCGAGGCGTGCGCGCGCACGCGCTTTGCTCACCTCGGCATCGCTTACCGTCAAGGCACGCAGGGATTGCCGGAACACGCGGTGCGTCCGGTGATGGTGAACCAGCGCGGTCGCTATCGCCTCTGGCGTTCCTGCGACTGACACATCGCGAACTTCGACGGCGGCCCATTGCTGGTAGACGGCAAGAAAGATGGCGCGCTTGTCCTCGAAGTGCCGGTAAAATGTCTGTGGCGCATAGCCCGCGCGCTTGGCAATGGCATTGCTGTTGGTACCATCGTAACCATGCTCTTCAAATTCAGCCTGCGCCGCTTCGATCAGGTTTCCTCGGCCTTGTCCACGCTTTGTCATAGGTTCACATTACTCTTCCGGTCAGAAAAATCGACCCATTGACTCTAAGTGATTTATACATCACTTAGAGTCAATGGTCACGCCATCAATCATAGCAGAATCGATGCGCAGTGCGGTGGGGGTACAGCAGCCTTTCGCACTGCATGACGCCGTAGGGACCAAAGTCGCGGTTGCGCAATACGGAGCTGGCGAGCCCATTGTCTGCCTCCACGCAACTGGCCATGGCGGCCGCGATTATGCCGCGTTCGCAGATGCAATGGCGCATAGTGGCTACTCGGTGTTCGTGGTCGACTGGCCTGGGCATGGGGCGAGCCCTCCCGATGCGACCGGCCGCCGCGTCAGTGCCGAACGATATGCCGAACTGCTTACGGAGCTGGTCCCTGCTTTGTGCGGCGACGTCCGTCCGATTTTGCTTGGCAATTCGATCGGCGGGGCGGCCGCATTGTCGTTTGCGCTGCGCCATCCGAGCCGCGTCAGAGCATTGGTCCTGTGCAATCCCGGCGGGCTGGCGCCGTTGAACGCACTGGCCAAAGCCGTGATCGCTGGGATGGTCAAGTTCTTCGCTGCGGGTGAACGCCGTGCACGCTGGTTTCCGCGAACCTTTGCCGCCTATTACCGGTTGGTGCTGCCGGGTAAACCAGCAGCGGTTCAGCGCGAGCGCATTGTTGCCGCCGGTCCCGACATGGCACCGCTGCTCAAACAGGCTTGGGACAGCTTCCGTCAGCCCGATGCCGACTTGCGCGCGCGCGCTCAGACGCTAGCCGTGCCCACGCTATTTGCCTGGGCCAAGCAGGACAAAATCGTCGCCTGGTCGCGCAGCAAAGCCGCCGTAGCTTCGATCCAAAGGTGCGAAATGCAAATGTTCTGCGGCGGTCATTCGTCGTTTCTCGAAGATCCCGAGGCGTTCAATAGGGCGTTCCTCTCTTTTGTAGGAGAGGTTACGCCGTGATACGCAGCATCAAACACGAATTCGAAATCTAATATGCGATCCACCGCAGTCCTAGCAACCGATTGATCCACGCCACGGCGCCCTGTCCCAGATCAGATTACGAGATTACGCCAACAGGTGCGTCATCCCCGAAATTGCTTTGCATAGCGTCCGCCTTTGCCTTGCTGCGTAACATGATGCGAAGCCCCCGGATCAACCGTGACGAATACACGTTCAATAATAACGGGTTAACGAAACTCCGATGAATATCAATTTTGGGCTTAATGCATTTGCCACCGCAATTCAGTCGCGATTGAAACGCGCAGAAATTGGGAAGGGCCTTCAGGGTCAGGACCACTTAAATCCGCCTTCGCGGCGTCAAAATGGCAAAGATATCGAAGTAAAATGGCCGCCGCAGGCAGTCATTCTGCCTGCAAGGGCATTTTGCTTTGAGATCGAAGCCATTTTGGCGTCCTTCGGATTTGACCCATACTGTCCATT